>Ga0209211_10001822_pt1 | contig 38644 bp, 45 predicted proteins | sample RifGroA2_FD_183992 | JGI IMG/M metagenome (GOLD analysis project Ga0209211, IMG submission 183992) | Groundwater microbial communities from Rifle, Colorado, USA - Groundwater A2 (SPAdes) (version 2) | ecosystem: Environmental > Aquatic > Deep subsurface > Groundwater | place: Rifle, Colorado...
TGGCAAAAACTGGAAAAAAGGAGGTTTTTTCCCTCCGGAGATGGCCTACTCAAAAAAAGTGGCGGAAGTCGCCAAACGGCTTGGCTACAAATGGATAATCGTTGACGAAATAGCTTTCCCGGAAGAAGAAAAAATGAAGAAAGGCGTCATTTGTGAAATTAAGGGGATGGGCGGATTCGCCGTTTTCTTCCGTCAAAGAAAATTAAGTTTTAAAATTTTGTCCGCTTCGGCGGAGAGTTCTTTGTCCGGAATTTTAAAGGCGATGGAAAGCGAAGACAAAGACAATTATTCGGTTACGGCGATGGACGGGGAAGTTTTTGGTCATCACCGTCCCGGCTTGGAAAAACTGCTGTTTGATTTGATGAGAGAAGAAAAAATAAAACCTCTGACGATAAGCGAAACTTTAAAAACTTTCAAAAAAATAGAATCCGTAGAACCTCGCCCGTCAACTTGGGCGTCAATGCCGAGAGATTTTAAAACCGGGCAGCCCTACTTCAGGTGGGACAACAAAGACAACAAAATACAGCAATGGCAGTGGCGGCTTCTGAATTTGGCGGTGGAAACGGCAGACAAGAGCGACGCCGTTTTAAGAGAGGCTCTTGATCGCGCCCTTGGCTCCGACCAATTTTGGTGGTCTTCCGCCAGGCCGTGGTGGAGTCTGGAATGGATAGAGAGGGGGGCGTATGACTTGAAGAAAATCGTAAAAAATTCGGCAACAGCCGGAAAAAAAGAAAAAGAAACCGCTGAAGAAATTTACAGGAAAATAGTTTTTACCGCTTTAGCATGGCAGAGAAACGGTCTTGTGGACGAGCTGTCGCGAAATGAAAACGAAGAAATAATTGAACATTTGGAAGAAAAAAAACGGGACATTTAATTGTTGAAGTGTTGAAGAACTTTCAAAATTTGCATAAAAATTTATTTTTGCTACTCTATAACGCATGGCGACTATCAATCAGCTGGTCAAAAAGGGAAGAAAAGAAGTTAAGGCTAAAAACAAGACAGCCGCTCTTACCTATGGTTTCAATTCTTTAAGGAACAGGCCGGTGCCGTATTCTTCGCCTTTTAAAAGAGGAATTTGCATTAAAGTTACCACTACCACTCCCAAGAAACCGAACTCGGCTTTGCGAAAAGTGGCCAGGGTTAGATTGACCAACGGCATGGAAGTTACCGCTTACATCCCCGGCGAAGGCCATAATTTGCAGGAGCATTCCGTTGTCGTCATAAGAGGAGGCAGGGTTAAAGACTTGCCCGGAGTGAGATACCATATAGTCAGAGGCGTTTTAGACACCACCGGCGTGGAAAACAGGAAACAGCAAAGAAGCAAATACGGCGCGAAAAGGCCGAAAAAATAGAATATGCGAAGAAAAATAAAAGCGAAAAAACCGATAAATCCGGATTTGAAATACGACTCAACAACCATTGAGAAGTTTATCAATCAGATAATGAAAGAAGGCAAGAAGTCCGTGGCCAGAAAGATAATGTATGACACGATGGACGAGATAAAGACAAAAACCAAAGCGGAAAATCCGTTAGTCGTTTTTGACACGGCTATTAAAAATTCTTCTCCCGATTTGGAAGTCCGGTCGCGAAGAATCGGCGGAGCCAACTATCAGGTGCCGAGAGAAGTCAATCCTAAAAGGAAACTGGCTTTGGCGATGAGGTGGCTTTTGGAAGGAGCCAGAACAAAAAAAGGAGCCAATATGGCCAAAAAATTGGCCGATGAGCTTATCGCCGCTTCCAAAAACGAAGGTTTCGCCGCCAAAAAGAGAGAAAACACCCACCGAATGGCCGAAGCCAACAAAGCATTCGCGCACTTCGCATGGTAGGTTCGTCCCGCTTTAAAGAGTGGGACTCATTGCGTTAAAATACAGGTATTTGTTTTTGACTTTGCGCATATTATCTGATAGGTTATAAACATGCCCACTATTACTATTTCACAAGCGTTGATAAAAGAAAAAGAGTTGATTTTAATCCCCCGTCGGGAATATGATAAACTTTTAAAAAAACAAACGACAAAAAGAGAAACTAAGGTGGTGAAAAGATCAGCGTCTTTTCGTGTTCCCCAAAAACATGCTAAATTCTATGAAAAATTAGACAAGGAACTTACGAAAAGCGTAATGGATTATGAAAGAGAAAAGTTTGTCGGGCCGTTTTCTTCTGTAAAAGAAATGAGACGATTTTTGGAAAAATGAACATTCAATATCATCCGCGATTTAAAGATAAACTACGGAAACTCCCGCAACATCTTCAAGAAAAATTTTACAAACAAATAGAGTTTCTTTTGCTTAATATTCGTCATCCGTCTTTGCGCGCTAAAAAATACGACGAATTAAATGGTATTTGGCAAGCAAGAGTGAACACAAATATTAGATTTTATTTTAAAATTATAAAAAATACATATCTTTTACTTAACATAAAAAATCATCCAAAATAATTACATTGAAATATGCGGGAATATCCGATAGAAAAAACAAGAGACATAGGAATTATCGCCCACATAGACGCGGGCAAAACGACTTTTTCGGAAAGGATTCTTTTCTATACCGGCGTTTCCCATAAGATAGGAGAGGTTCACGAAGGGGAGGCCGTGATGGACTGGATGGAGCAGGAAAGAGAAAGAGGCATCACCATCACCGCCGCCGCCACGACTTGTTTTTGGACGCCGACCTACGCCAAAGGGGACAAAGAGCGCGAATACAGGATAAACTTGATTGACACCCCGGGCCACGTGGATTTTACCGTTGAAGTGGAAAGATCTCTTCGCGTTTTGGACGGCGCCGTTGTCGTGTTTGACGGAGTCAGCGGAGTGGAACCGCAATCGGAAACCGTTTGGCGCCAAGCGGACAAATATAAAGTGCCGAGAATTTGTTTTATCAATAAGTTGGACCGAACCGGCGCCAGCTACGAAAACAGTTTTAAAACAATTTTGGACAGACTCACCCAAAATGCCGTCCGGATTCAGCTCCCTATCGGCCTTGAAGATGAGTTTCGGGGCATCGTTAATCTTTTGGAAAAGAAAGGCTATAAATTTGAGGGCGAAAAAGGGGAAATTATTTCGGAAATGGAAATTCCGGCCGAAATGAAAGACGAAGTGGAGAAATATCACAACGAACTGGTGGAAAAAATAGTGGAAAATGACGACAGTTTGACGGAAAAATATCTGGCCGGAGAAAAAATATCTCTGGAAGATTTGAAAAAGACTTTAAGGAAAGCCGTTATCGGCTATAAATTGGCGCCGGTATTATGCGGTTCGGCTTTAAAAAACAAGGGCGTTCAGTTTGCCTTGGATGCCGTGGCGGATTACCTTCCGGCGCCTTCCGATATGCCGGCCATAAAGGGGCGCGACCCCAAAACCGAAGCGGAAATAATGGTTCACGCCAAAGACGATGAACCGTTGGCCGCTTTAGCTTTCAAGCTGCAAAACGACCCCTTCGTCGGCCAGCTTATTTATTTCCGCGTCTACTCGGGAGTCCTTAATGCCGGCTCTTATATTTACAACACTTCCACCGGCAACAAAGAAAGAGTGGGCAGAATTTTAAGAATGCACGCCAATTCCAGAGAAGAGATAAAAGAAGTGCGGGCCGGCGACATCGCCGCCCTTGTCGGCTTGAAAGGCACCAGAACCGGCCACACTCTTTGCGACCCGGACAGGCCGATCTTGCTTGAGTCCATCAAATTTCCCGAACCGGTTGTTTCTTTGCGCGTTGAGCCGAAGACCAAGCAGGACCAGGAAAGAATGGGCATCGCTTTGAGGGCGCTTTCCGACGAGGATCCGACTTTCAGAATCAAATCCGATTCCGAAACGATGGAAACTATTATTTCCGGCATGGGCGAGCTTCATTTGGAAATTATAGTGGACAGAATGAGAAGAGAGTTCAAAGTGGAGGTCAACACCGGCCGGCCGCAAGTGGCTTACAAGGAAACCATAAGCGGAAAAGCGGAAGCGGAGGGTAAATATATCAGGCAATCCGGAGGACGGGGTCAATACGGCCACGCCAAAATAAGAGTCAGTCCCAAAGAGAGGGGGCAAGGCTTTGAGTTTATCAACTCCATCAGAGGAGGAACGATACCGCAGGAATTTATCACGCCAGTGGAAAAAGGCGTCAAAGAAGCGATGGAAAAAGGAGTGGTGGCCGGATTCCCGTTGGTGGATATGGCGGTGGAGCTTTACGACGGTTCGTATCACGATGTGGATTCGTCCGAGGCCGCTTTCAAAATCGCCGGTTCTATGGCCTTGCAGGACGCGGTCAAACGCGCTAAGCCGGTCATTCTTGAGCCGATTATGAAAGTGGAAGTCATCGTGCCGGAAAAATTTATGGGCGATGTGACGGGCAACCTCAATTCCAAAAGAGGGCAGATAGAAAATATGGGCGAGAGGGGCGGTTTAAGGGTGATTGACGCCAAAGTTCCGCTTTCGGAAATGTTCAGTTATGTCACTTCTTTGCGGTCTATGACGGAAGGCCGGGGCAATTACACTATGGAATTTGACCACTACGCCGTCGCGCCGAAAAACATTGAACAAATGATAATAGAAGGGAAGAAATAATAACTATGGAGGGCGAAAAAGAAAATCAAAAAGTTAAAATTCAAGAAGAAATTGAAAATGAAGAGCTTTTGTCCGAAAAAGCGCTGGAGGACGATTTGGAGCTGGATGAAGATTTGGACAGATTGCCCATTTGACGGGCAATCTTTTTTCGTGTATAAATACTGCGGATAAAATCGATATTGTACTTTATACATAACATAGTTTTTTAGGAAAGGAGAAAAAAATGCCAATGTGTCGTGGTACTTCATGGATAAGTATTCCTGCGAAACACAAACAGTGCAGTGTTTGTGGGAAGATCAAAGTTGATGATGAGTGGCTCTTGCCATTGGAAGCTTTTGTGCGAGAAAAGAGCATTAAATCGGAGCATATAATTAATATTTCAGAATGTCCGAGATGCAAGGATACGATTACATTAAATATAATCACAAACGCATTTCCCGTTATTTCCGGAAGTTAATTTACATTATTTTTATCTTTTCTAACCCTAACCCAATCCCGTGAAATACCGGGGTTGACTTTTTTTACGGTTCTAATAAGATACTATGTATTGCGTTATTAACGCCTGCCTAACGGCAGTCAGGCCCTTTATTTGTTTGCGAACATTATTTTAAATTAAAGTCGATTACATTATAAATTTTAAATTATTCAATAAAAATATGGCAGAAAAATTTGAGCGAGAACAATTCGCGGATAACGAACAAAACGCTAAAGACGCGCGCGATGCTCTTGAAGAAAAAAAGACATCAAAAGAAGAACTGCAAAAAAATATCGCGGAACTCTCCGCGAAAGAACACATCGACCCGGAAGAAATCATTTCTTTGGCGAAGCGGATACAATCAGAGAATAAAGAAATTAAAAAAGAAGAAAATATCCTTAATGATGTGAAGAAAAGACACGGCGCGTTATATGAAGCCGCGAGAGATTACGCCATCATGAATAATGAATTGCGCGACGCTTTGAAATTAGCGATAAAAGATAATGATTACAGCAAGATTATTGAGGTCGCGGAAAAGCTCAAACAGCAGGATAATATAAAAGAAAATCCGAAAGTATATGATGCGGAAGGAACACAAAAACTTTATAAAAAATTTGCTTCAGAATTTAGAAACATCGCTGGTCTTATTGAAGGCAAAGCGCGGGTACAGCTGGACAATGGCCGCTATGCTTTCATAGATCAGGACGGCAAAATAGCATCCCAAGAATATGAGTATGCAGGGCAATACTCCGAAGGCAAAACGCGGGTACGGCTGGACAATGGCCGCTATGCTTTCATAGATCAGGACGGCAAAATAGCATCCCAAGAATATAAATATACAGAGCCATACTCCGAAGGCAAAGCGCTGGTGCAGCTGGACAATGACCGCTATGCTTTCATAGATCAGGACGGCAAAATAGCATCCCAAGAATATAAATATGCAGAGACATACTCCGAAGGCAAAACGCGGGTACGGTTGGACAATGGCCACTGGGTTTTCATGGATCAGGACGACAAAATAGCATCCCAAGAATATGAATTTGCAGAGACATACTCCGAAGGCAAAACGCGGGTACGGTTGGACAATGGCCACTGGGTTTTCATGGATCAGGACGACAAAATAGCATCCCAAGAATATAAAGATGTATGGTCATACTCCGAAGGCAAAGCGCGGGTACAGCTGGACAATGACCGCCATGCTTTCATAGATCAGGACGGCAAAATAGCATCCCAAGAATATAAAGATGTATGGCCATACTCCGAAGGCAAAGCGCTGGTACGGTTTGACAATGGCCGCTATGCTTTCATGGATCAGGACGGCAAAATAGTATCCCAAGAATATAAAGATGTATGGTCATACTCCGAAGGCAAAGCGCGGGTGCAGCTGGACAATGGCCGCTGGGTTTTCATAGACCAGGACGGCAAAATAGTATCCCAAGAATATGAGTATGTATGGTCATACTCCGAAGGCAAAGCGCGGGTACAGCTGGACAATGGCCGTTATGCTTTCATAGACCAGGACGGCAAAATAATTCTATTTATTGAGAATAAACTATAAAATCTTTTTTAAGGGAGTTCAATATGTTATGGACGGGAACACGGGGTTGACTTTTTTTACGGTTCCAATAAGATACTATGTATTGCGTTATTAACGCTTGCCTAACGGCAGTCAGGCCCTTTATTTGTTTGCGAACATTATTTTAAATTAAAGTCGATTACATTATAAATTTTAAATTATTCAATAAAAATATGGCAGAAAAATTTGAGAGAACCAAGCCGCACGTTAATGTCGGCACAATCGGTCATGTTGACCACGGCAAAACCACCTTGACGGCCGGCATTTTGAATGCGCTTCATTTGGCCGGAAACAAAGTCAGGATGGAGAAAATAGAAGACATAGACAACGCTCCGGAAGAAAGAGCGAGAGGCATAACCATCGCTTTGCATCACAGCGAATACGAGACCGCCAAGAGGCACTACGCCCACATTGACGCTCCCGGACACGCCGATTACATCAAAAACATGATTACCGGCGCCGCCCAAATGGACGGAGCGATTCTTGTGGTGGCCGCCACCGACGGCGTTATGCCCCAGACCAGAGAACACATTCTTTTGGCTAGACAAGTGGGCGTTCCCACTATCGTGGTCTTTTTGAATAAGGTGGATATGGTTGACGACAAAGAATTGATTGATCTTGTTGAAGCCGAAATCAGAGAGCTTCTCAATAAATACGGTTTTCCCGGAGATAAAACTCCGATAATCAGAGGTTCCGGCCTTAAGGCTCTGGAAGCCAAATCAGTGGACGATGAGTGGGTAAAACCGATTTTGGAATTGGCCAAAACCTTGGACGAATACATACCGGACCCGATTAGACCGACCGACCAGCCGTTCCTTATGCCGATAGAAGACATTTTTTCCATAGAAGGAAGAGGCACAGTTTGCACTGGAAGAATTGAAAGAGGAATTGTCAAAGTGAACGAAGAAGTGGAAGTTATTGGATTAGGTGAAACTAAGAAAACTGTCGTTACCGGCATTGAAATGTTCAACAAACAACTTGACGAAGGTCTGGCCGGAGACAATTCCGGAATCCTTTTGAGAGGTTTGAAGAAAGAAGATTTAAGCCGAGGGCAGGTTTTGGCCAAACCGGGATCAGTCACTCCGCACACGGAATTTGAGACCGAGGTTTATATTTTGACCAAAGAAGAAGGAGGCCGGCATACGCCGTTTTTCAACGGCTACAAACCGCAGTTCTACATCAGAACCACCGATGTTACCGGAGATGTGACTTTGGCCCAGGGCGTGGAAATGGTTATGCCCGGAGATACGGTGAAGTTTATGGTCAAGCTGGTCGCCCCGGTCGCTTTGGAAGAAAAACAGAGATTTGCCATCCGGGAAGGAGGCAAGACTGTCGGCGCCGGAGTCGTGACGAAGATTATCAAGTAATTATGGCTAAAGAAAAAGAACAAACGCAGAAGCTTCGCATCAGGGTGCGCGCTTATGAACATAAGATTTTGGACGGAAGCGTCAAACAGATAATTGACACCGCCAAGAGATACGACGCGGAAATAGCCGGTCCTGTTCCTTTGCCGAAAGAATTGAAGAAGTACACGGTCAACAGGTCGTCTTTCATAGACAAAAATTCAAGAGAGCAGTTTGAGATGAGCATTCATAAAAGATTGATAGACATTCTCAATCCGACTCCGAAAATTATTGACGCTCTTACCAATCTCAATTTGCCGGCGGGGGTGGACATTGAGGTGAAGTTTTCTTAGAAAATAAATTTGGCGGTTAAACCGCCAAGGGGCGGTTAAACCGCCAAATTTATGAAATTTATTCTTGGCAAAAAACAAAATATGACCCAGGTTTTTGACGCGAACGGGAAAGTAATTCCGGCGACTATTGTCAGCGCCGGGCCGATTTCCGCCGTTCAGATAAAAACCAAAGAAAAAGACGGATACGAAGCCGTTGTTTTCGGTTTTGGCTCAAAGAAAGAAAAAAGAGTAAACAAAGCCCAGCGCAAACTGGGAAATTTCGCTCACCTTAAGGAATACAGATTAGAAGACGGCGAGGCTAAAACGGAACTGGGAAGCAGTGTAGACTCCTCCGTTTTTAATGAGGGCGACCTTGTGGAAGTCAGCGGAATTTCCAAGGGGAAAGGATTTCAGGGCGTGGTGAAAAGACACGGCTTTAAAGGCGGGCAAAGAACGCACGGCCAAAAGCATTCCGAAAGAGAGCCGGGAACGATCGGAGGCGGATTAAGGACGAGAGTGCCTAGCGGAATGAGAATGGCCGGCCGAATGGGTTCGGACAGAGTAACCGTCAAAAATTTAAAAATAGTGAAAATAGACAAAGACAAAAATCAGATTTTAATATCGGGAGCGGTTCCGGGGAAAAGAGGAACTTTGCTGGAAATAAGAGGTTAAGATTATGGAATCAAAATTATACAACCAAAAAGCGGAAGAAGCGGGCAAAATTGATTTACCGGAAAGCGTTTTCAATCTGCCTTGGAACAGCGATCTTGTCCATCAAGTGGTCGTGGCGATGACGGCCAATCGAAGGACGCCGGTCGCGCACACAAAAACAAGGGGCGAGGTCAGCGGAGGAGGCAAAAAGCCGTGGAGGCAAAAAGGATTGGGCAAAGCCAGGCACGGTTCCATAAGATCTCCAATTTGGGTGGGCGGAGGAGTCGCCCATGGACCGAGAAAAGACAAAGATTATTCCGTAAAAATTAATACCAAAGCCAAGAAAAAAGCTTTTTTCACCGTTTTGTCCCAGAAATTAAGAGACAATGAAATTTTATTTTTGGATAAAATGGATTTCTCCAAACCGAAGACCAAAGAAGCCGTTGAGGTGGTGAACTCGCTTTCAAAAATAGGCGGTTTTGAAAAGATGAAAAACAAGAAAAAAAATAAAGCCATTTTGGCGCTGGATAAAAAAGAACCAAATGTTTCCAAAAGCTTCCGCAACATCCCGGGTATGGAAATTTCCGAAGCCCGCAATCTCAATATTTTGGACATCTTAAATTTCAAATATCTTCTCATCGCCAATCCCAAAGAAGCCATCTCCGGCTGGAAGTAGTTGTTGTGTAACACTCGGTGTTGCGCAGACGAACATAACTAAAATTAAAATAATTGAAATTAGAGTATATTTGCTATCGCTGGTAAAGTCTAATTTGGGAAAAGGTTTTTTCGCCATGAACGGCGGATAGCAAAAACTTACTAATTTGATGATTTTGTAATATAATACCGGCAATGTCTAAAAAGATAATCGTCGCCAATTGGAAGATGAATCCGGCCAGCTTGAAGGAAGCCAAGATTCTTTTTGCTTCAGCCAAGAAAACGGCCAGCCGGCTTTTAAATGTGGAAACGATTATTTGTCCGCCTTTTATTTATTTGGCGGAACTTGGACATTCAATGTCCAAGTTGAAGCTTGGCGCTCAAGATGTTTCGCGTTTTGATTTTGAGGGCGCGCATACGGGCGAAGTTTCGGCCAGGATGCTGAAAAACGCAGGGGTCAAATATGTCATAATCGGCCATTCCGAAAGAAGGAGACTTGGAGAAACAAGCGAAACAATAAACAAAAAACTGGGAATCTCGCTGTCTTTGGGGCTGAAAGTCATATTCTGCGTCGGGGAGGAAACGAGAGATGAAGAAGGCAAATTTGCGGAGATTATAGAACAGCAAATAAATGAAGGACTGAAAGGTTTAAACCAGAATTTGATGAAAGGCCTCATCATCGCTTACGAGCCGGTTTGGGCGATAAGCGGCGGCGCTAAATCCAAGGCGGACGACTGGGAATCGGCCTTTCGGACGGCCGTTCTTATCAGAAAAATTTTGATGGATATCGCTGGAAACGAATTGGCTAGAAAAATTCCTGTTCTTTACGGCGGTTCGGTTAGTTCCGGAAATGCCAAACAATTTTTAAAAGACGGCCAGATGGACGGCTTGTTAGCTGGGAATAAAAGTTTAGACAAAGAAGAATTCAAAAAAATATTAATAATAGCCGAAAATATAAATGACGATTAATCTGCCGAGCATAAGAGACATAGACGTAAAAGGAAAACGGGTTCTTCTGCGCGTTGATTTCAATGTTTTGTTCAGCGACGGTAAAGTGGAAGATTTGTACAGAATCACCCGGACTGTTCCCACTATTGAATACTTAAGCCAAAAAGGGGCCAAGGTTATAATAATCAGCCATTTGAGCGCGGGCAAGAACGGGTCGCTGGCCCCGGTGGCGGAATATCTGAATAGCATAGAAAAATCTTTTCCCTTGGGATTTATAAAAGCCACCGACTTAAGTTTAATAGCCAAAAGTCTTAAGAGTATGAAAAACGGCGACGCGGCTATGCTGGAAAATATAAGATTGCAAGCCGGCGAAGAACGAAACGATAAAAATTTCGCGCGCCAATTGGCGGAACTGGGCGATATTTATGTCAACGAAGCCTTCAGCGCTTCGCACCGGAGGCACGCTTCCATTGTCGGTATTGCCGAATTTTTGCCGTCTTACGCCGGGTTTCTTTTTGAAGAAGAGGTTAAGGGCTTGCAGTCGGTTTTTTCGCCGGAGAGGCCATTTTTGCTTCTGCTGGGCGGAATGAAAGCGGAAACAAAACTGGGGATGATAGACAGATTTTTGGATATTGCCGACAAAATTTTTATCGGCGGGGCGCTGGCCAATAATTTTTTGCAAGCCAAAGGGATGGATATTGGCAGTTCCGTTTTAAGCGAGAATATTTCCGTGGAAAAATACATCAGTAACAAAAAAATTTTTTTTCCGCCGGATGTCAGGAAAAAAGACGGAAAAATTTACGATATAGGAGAAAAGGCGGTGGAAGAAATTTTATCTCTTGTCAAAGAAGCCAAATTTATTTTGTGGAGCGGGCCGATGGGCAACATTGAAGAAGGCGATTTTGACAAAGGAACGAAGATTATCGCCGAGGCCATCGCCAACTCAAAAGCGAAAACGGTAATCGGAGGGGGAGATACGGTGGCGGTGATAAACGAAATGGGGATTCTGGACAAATTTTCTTTTGTTTCCACCGCCGGCGGAGCGATGCTGGAATTTCTGGCTTCCGGCACCCTGCCGGGCATAGAGGCGATATTGAAAAACCGTTAAGTTAACTCTTTTTTTATTTTCTCCGCTATTTTTGCGTTCTCTCCGTTTTTATATTTTTTCCTCGGCCAAAAGACAGGCATATTGTCATTGAAATATCTGGGAATTAAATGAATATGAAAATGAGGAACATCTATCCCAATGACCGAAAGCGCGACAAAGTCCGCCGACATTGCTTCTTTAACGGCTTTCATCATTTTTTTCGCATTCGCGAAGACGACGGAAAGATTGTCGTCCGGAGTGTTTTCCATTTTTTCATAATGTTTTTTCGGTATGACAAGCGTATGGCCAAAATTGACTGGCTTAATGTCCAAAAAGGCGAGAACTTCATTATCCTCGTAAATTTTATTGACAGGAATTTTTCCTTGGACTATTTTGCAGAACACGCATTCGTTCATAGTTATATTATGCTATAATCCGCTTTATGAAACAATGGGTTTTGAGGGAAAAAGTTCCAGATGATGTCGCAATGGAGCTGGGCGATCTGCCGGAAATGGCCAAGAGCATTCTTTATCATCGGGGCGTGAAAACGCGCGCCGAAGCGGAAAAATTTCTTAATCCGAAATACGGCGGCGATGCGGACGATCCTTTGCTGATATTGAATATGGAAAAAGCCGCCTCAAGAATTGTCGCGGCGATAAAAAACAACGAAAGGATAATCATTTTCGGCGATTACGACGCCGACGGCATTTGTTCCAGCGTCGTGTTCCACGATTTTTTCAAAAAAATAGGATTTGAAAATTTCCACATTCACATTCCCGACCGGTATTTGGAAGGATACGGCTTGTCCTTGAAAGCGATTGAGGAGTTTTCCAAACAAGGAGCGAAGCTGGTAATCACTTTGGATTGCGGCGTTACCAATGTCAAAGAAGTGGAAAAAGCCAACAGCCTCGGTTTGGAAGTGATAATAATAGACCACCACATCGTGCCGGAAAATATGCCCCAAGCTTACGCCATAGTGGACTTGAAACAGAACGGAGAAACTTATCCGACGAAATTTTTAAGCGGAGCGGGCATTTCTTTTAAGACAATTTGCGCCGTCGTCAAAATTGGCCGGTTCAACATCATTCCGGGTTGGGAAAAATGGCTGTTGGATGTGGTGGCGATAGCGACAGTGGCCGATATGGTGCCTTTGCTGGGAGAAAACAGAACTTTTGTTTATTACGGACTAAAAGTTTTGAAGAAAAACCAAAGACCCGGACTGCTTTCTTTTTACCGGCGATTAAGATTGTCTCCCGCCAACATAACGGAAGACGATTTAAGTTTTACGATAGCGCCAAGGCTTAATGTCGCCGGACGGATGGATCACGCCACGGTCAGTTTCAATCTGCTTACCACTCAATCCGAACAGGAAGCGGATTGGATAGGCGAAAGGCTGGAAACGATGAACGGCGACAGGAAAAAAGCGGTGGATAAAATCATTAAAATGATTGATTCTGAAATTGGAAATACACGGCCGGAGGTGATAATAACCGGAGACGCGAGTTGGAGCCCTGGCGTTTTGGGGCTAACCGCCAATCGGGTGTTGGAAAAATACAATTGCCCGGTTTTTCTTTGGGGCAAAGGAGGGGATAATATAAAAGGTTCTTGCCGGAGCAACGGGGCGATAAATCTGGTTGATTTTATGAAAAGTCTTCCCGCCGGCTTGCTGGACGATGTTGGCGGACATGCTTTGTCAGCCGGATATTCTCTGGCGGAAAACAAAACAAATAAACTTAAAGAAGAAATAATTAAATTATACGCCGTTTTTCCAAGACAAGAGATTGACAGCGTTATTGATATTGAAAAAGAAGCTGACATTGATGATGTTGGCGCCGCCTTTTTCTCCGGCATAGAAGTTTTCCAGCCGTTCGGGGCGGATAATCCCAAACCGGTTTTTTCTTTCAAGAATTTAGTTATTCACGGGGTGAAAAAATTCGGCAATGGCGGAATTCACCTTCAGCTTGATTTTAAAAAAAATGACGGGAAAATTATTTCGGCTATAGGGTTTTTCATGGTCAAAGAGAAAGATTTTGCTTTAAAAGCGGGGCAAACAATAGATTTGGCCGCCTCGATTGAGAAAAGCAATTTCCGCGCCAAGCCGGAGATAAGATTGAGGATTGTGGATATCAAGATAAAATTATAATATATCTTTATGGAAAAAATTATCATTTACACCGACGGCGGTTCAAGAGGCAATCCCGGTCCGGCTGGAATAGGGGTTGTTATCGCGGATGGAAAGGGAAAAATGATGAAAGAATATTCAAATTTTATCGGCATTCGCACCAACAATGAAGCGGAATATGAAGCGGTAATATTCGGACTGCAAAAAATCAAAGCCTTGCTGGGCAAAGAAAAAATAAAAAACATGGAAATTGAATTTCGACTGGACAGCCAGCTGATCGCCCGCCAGTTAAACGGCGAATATAAAATTGAAGAAGAAAGATTATTCCCGCTGTTTATAAAAATCTGGAATCTGAAAATGAACTTTGGAACGATAAAATTTTCCGAAATTCCGAGAGAGCGAAACAAAGAAGCCGACAGGCTGGCCAATGAGGCGATGGACGGAAACACAAGTTCAAATCTAAAACCTGCCTCGTCGCCTGCCTGTCCGGTAGGCAGGGCAGGCGGGTCTAAAATCTCAAAACTTTTTTAAATGCGGCAGAAATTCTTAGTCGTTATCCTTTTCGGTTTCGTTTCGGGGGTTTTCATTTCTTCTTTTGTTGATTTTGGCTGGGCGTTGGCCCTGTTTTTTGTTTTTTTGGGATTAGTTTTGGGAATAATCAACTATCGACATCGAATGTCGATAATGTCGGCAGCCGTTTTGTTTTTTGTCGCTGTCGGATTGGGGCAATTAAGATACCAGCAATCGGATTTAAGCGGCCGGCAATCCGACTTGCAAAACAAGACAGGGCAGAGAGTATCGCTTGTCGGAATCGTGTCGGACGAGCCGGAGCAGAAAGAAAATTACGACAGACTGGTTTTGAAAGACGAAAAAAGCGAAGGGAAAATCCTTGTTTATCTCCAGACCTATCCTCAATATAAATACGGCGACAAGTTAAAAATAAAAGGAATCTTAAAAAGGCCGGAAAAATTTGGTGATAATTTTGACTGGCCGGCGTATCTGGCTAAAGACGGGATTTATTACGAGATGTATTATCCGCAAGCGGAATTTATTTCTTCCGGCAACGGTTTTTGGCTCAAAGAAAAACTTTTTGCTTTGAAAGCAAAATTTTTGTCGGCCATCGCTAATGTTACGCCGGAACCCCATTCTTCTTTCTTGGGCGGGATAACCGTCGGAGCGAGAGAAAGTTTGCCGAAAGATTTAGAGGAAAAATTCAGGACGACTGGCGTGGCGCATATCGTGGCCTTGTCCGGATACAACATCACCATTGTGGCGGAAACGATAATGCTGTTTTTCGGTTTCTTGCCCCAATATCTAGCCATCGGCGGGGGAGTAATCGGCGTAATTTTGTTTGCTATAATGACGGGCGCATCGGCCACCGTTCTGCGCGCTTCCATTATGGCCTTGCTGGCTTTGACCGCCAGGGCGACGGGAAGAATTTACACCGTTTCTTGGGCGTTGTTTCTGGCGGGATTTTTTATGGTTTGGCAAAACCCGAAAATTTTACGGTTTGACACTTCTTTTCAGCTTTCGTTTTTAGCGACTCTGGGTTTGATATATATTTCGCCGATTGTAAAAAACAAACTGGGTTTTGTTGCCGAGAGATTTAACTTGCGGGAAATTTTTTCCGCCACCGTTTCGGCCCAGATTGCCGTCCTGCCTTTGCTGGTTTATAAAACGGGGATAATTTCAATTGTCGGTTTGCCAGTCAATTTTTTAATTTTGCCTTTTATCCCCTTAACGATGTTTTTCGGTTTCGCGACGGGAATTTTTGGAATGCTGAGCCATTTGATAAGTCTGCCTTTCGCCTGGGCCAGTTTTGTTTTGCTTCAATACGAATTATTTATCGTGGACATTTTCGCCAAACTGCCATTTTCGGCGGTGAGTATCGCCAGTTTCTCGGAGGTGTTTTTAATTTTAAGCTACACCGTCATTTTCTTTATCGTTTATCATCTTCGCCAAAAAGAAAAACTGGCAGAACAAAAACCTTGACTTTTCTGTAAATTGGTATATAGTTCATATTATAAGATCGTTAAAAATTTATATTGAAAACTTTAAACTTTTTGGGAAGAAAGGGGGGATTGTATGACGACAAGACAGTTAAAGTTAGAACTAAAAGAGACCGAGAGCGAAAAAAGGGAAAGAGAAAAATATCAGATAAAATCTATTTCATGGTTTGTCGGAATGGGGACTTATTTTGGTGGTTTAACGGCAGGTGTTTATTTATTAGATCGTTATGTTTCTTTCTACCTTGAACATAACGATAAACGCTCTTGGACTTGCGGGATTATCTTATTAGGTATTTTTCTGACGGCACTAATGTGTCTCTCCCACCCCATTTTTTTAAAGTTTAAAGAGAACAAAAAAACTCTAAAAATTAAAGATTAAATAATTTTTGGGCATAAAGAGCCGTACAGTTCATTATCAACTGACGGCTCTTTTTTATTATGCCATTTTAATTTCCAGAGAAAGTATTTTATGTCTATAATGAGGAGCGTAAAGAACAACGACTATGTCTTCAATCGTAAAAAACTTTAAGTATTATTTTTTGGGAATTTTGTTTCTTGGAGCGGTTTTTGTCTGGTACGCCGTGTTGGCGGAAACAAGGAGCGGTTTGAAAGTCGCCTTTTTGGATGTGGGGCAGGGCGACGCCATTTTTGTGGAAGCGCCCAACGGCAATCAGGTCTTGATAGACGGCGGCCCGAACAAATCGGTCTTAAGAGCGCTGTCCAAACAGATGCCTTTTTACGATCGGACCGTTGACGGCATTATCCTCACTCATCCGCACTTGGATCATTACGGAGGGCTTGTTGATGTTCTAGATAATTATAAAATAAATTTTGAAACGGATTCCGGCAATGACAATCCTGAATCCAAAGGTTTTGATATTTACGCAAGAAAGTTGGAAGAAGAAAAAGCGAAACGAATTTTTGCCAAAAAGGGAATGAGGGTTAATTTGGACAAAGGGCTTTATTTGGATATTTTGCTTCCGGTTATAAATAAAAAAGGAATGTCGGCGCATGATGAAATGGTGGTGGCCAGGCTTATCTACGGCAACAACTCTTTTTTGCTGACGGGGGATATGGAAGACAATTTGGAAAATTATCTGCTTGGCTTTGGCGGAAGTTTAAGAAGCGATGTGTTGAAAGTCGGTCATCACGGGTCAAAAACTTCAACGTCTGAAAATTTTTTGGGCGCGATCAGACCGAGCCTTGCTGTCATTTCTGTAGGGAAAAACAACAAATACGGCCACCCGAAAAAGGAAATAATAGACAGGCTGGCGAAGTTTGAAATTCCGATATTAAGAACAAACGAAAAAGGAACAATAATCATTAAAAGCGACGGCGAAAAAATAATAGTGAAATGACAAATCAGGAAGACTGTTGTAAATGTTGTTTTATTTTATTTTTTTGATATAATTTTACCATGACAATTCAAACAATAAATACAATCGTAGTTTATGTGGGAGTGCCGGCTATTATATTAGCTTTAATTTATATTGGTAAAAAATTGCACACATTGGAAGCAATTGAGAAAGCAGTTGAAAAAATAAAACACAACATGAAAACGATGAGTGATTACTTAACCAGAAATCATGCAAAATTCAATCCTTCGGAATTAAGATCGTTCAGCCCCATTCATTTGACCGAGGCGGGCAATAAATTAATAAAAGAAGTAGGCTTTGACAATGTCTTTAAAGAAAATAAGACAGACTTTTTTTCTTTTTTAGACGGCGAACACCCAAAATTAAAGTACGATGTTGAAGTTGTTTCCATAAAAGCAATTTATGTTTTAGCGGATAAACCGTACATGCAATTTCTTAAGGTTTTTTTCTACAATAAACCAGACAGAAATATGGACAATACGGCGCCAACGCTTGGTGTTTATGTTAGGGATAAGTATCTCGAAGAACATCCTGAAATCACCCAATAATTACATGACCAATCCAAAGAAAGAAAAAACGGTTTTTATCATCAAGCCGGACGGAGTAAAAAGAGGCTTGGTTGGGGAGATATTGTCTCGTTTTGAAAAAAGGGGATTGAAAATTATTGCCTTGGATATGATTTTGGCGTCCAAAGAAGAAATGGACAGCCATTATCCGAAAGACGAAGTTTGGATAAAACGGCTGGGAGAAAAGTCGCTGGCTAATTACCGGCAGTACGGCATTGACCCGAAAGAAAAACTGGGAACCGATGACTCTTTTGAAATCGGCAAAATGTTAAGAAAATGGGTAGTGGAATATATGACTTCCGGACCCATAATCAAAGGAATAGTCAGCGGAGTGCATGCCATAGATATGGTTAGAAAAATTTGCGGCAACACCTTGCCCAACTTGGCGGAAATGGGAACAGTCAGGGGGGATTATTCCGTTGATTCAGCGATATCGGCCAATTTAAACAAAAGATCTGTTCACAACATTGTGCACGCTTCTGAAAATTTAGAGGAAGCGGAAAACGAATTGAAACTGTGGTTTAAAGAAAAAGAAATACACGATTATAAGAGAGTGGAGGAAGATATAATGTTTTAATTATAAAATATAATTGGCGTAAAAATATGACTCAAAGATATCAAGTTTATAAGTGCGAAATTTGCGGAGGCATGCTGGAGGTTTTGGTCCACGGCGGGGACAATTTGATTTGTTGCGGAGAAAAAATGAAATTATTGGACAACAAAACGGAAGATGTCGGCAAAGAAAAGCATGCGCCGGTGATAGAAAAAACGGACAAGGGAATAAAAATAAAAATCGGTTCCGTCCCGCACCCGATGGAAGAAAAGCATTACATAGAGTGGATTGAAGCCGTTTGGGACAACCGAACCTGCATCAAGTTTTTAAACCCGGGCGATAAGCCGGAAGCGGAATTTGAAATTCCCGCGACGGAAGTTTTGGTCAGGGAACATTGCAATCTTCACGGACTATGGAAATCAAAATGAAAGAACCGCAAGTTTTTCTTTTGATGGGCAGATCCGGATGCGGCAAGGGCACCCAGTCCAAACTGCTTATCAAGCATTTGCGGGACAATAATCTCGGCGAAACCGTTTATGTTTATACGGGAGAGAGGTTAAGAAATTTCGCGGAAAAAGAAGAAAATTTTGCCGCTCGTTTGGCAAAAAGCAAAATGAAAGACGGCGATCTTTTGCCCAGTTTTCTGGCCGTATGGCTTTGGTCGGGAGCTCTTATTGAGGGGATTGACGAAAACAATACCGTGATAATCGACGGATCGCCCAGAACGCTTTTGGAAGCGTTGATGATGGATGACGCTATGAAATTTTACGGCAGAAGCAATGTCATTCCGATTTTTTTGGAAACAAGCGAAGAATGGTCAACTCAAAGGCTGTTGGGAAGGGGAAGAAACGATGACAACCTGAAATCAATCAAAAAAAGATTAGCCTATTTTGAGAAAGATGTCGCGCCGGTCATAGATTACTACGAAAAAGAAAGCAAGCACAAGTTAATAAAAGTGAACGGCGAGCAGAGCGTAGAGGATGTTCATCGGGAAATATTGGAGAAAATTTTCAAATGACGATTCTTAAAAACATTGAAGACATAAACAAATTGAGGGAAGGAGGCAAAATTCTTGCCTCTGTTTTGTATGAGGCGGCCAAAAAAGCCGTTCCGGGCGCGAAAACGATAGAGCTGGACAAATTGGCCGAAAAAATGATAAGAGAAGCCGGGGGACGGCCGTCGTTTAAAAATTATAAAACGCCGGACGATAAAACTCCTTATCCGGCTTCGTTGTGCGTTTCCATAAACGAGGAAGTGGTGCACGGGATACCCGGCGAAAGAGTTTTCAAAGACGGCGATATCGTCAGTTTGGATTTGGGTATGGAATATAAAGGATTTTATACGGATTCGGCCGTAACTGTTTCCGTTGGAAATATAAGCGAGCAAGCCAAAAAGCTTATAGAAACAACCAAAGAAGCCCTTAATCTTGGTATTGTGGCCGTAAAAAATGGAGTGTTTGTCGGGGATATTGGGTATGCCGTTCAAACTTTCGCCGAGAAAAACGGGTTTAATGTCGTCCGCAAACTAGTCGGACACGGGCTTGGCCGAAAGGTTCACGAACCTCCGGAAGTCCCAAATTTTGGCCTGAAAGGGAAAGGGGAAATTTTGCGAGAGGGAGAGGTGATAGCCATTGAGCCAATGATAACGGCCGGCCGCCACGACATCTATCTGGACCAAGACTTATGGACATGGAAAACAAAAGACGGCTCTCTCTCCGCCCATTTTGAACACACGGTAATTGTGACCAAAATCGGAGCGGAAATAATAACGAAGATTTAGAAGTATTTGTGGTTGGCTAAAATGTAAAATCTAACAAATCTAACAAATCTAACAAAGCCAAAAATCAATGTTATCACTTTATAGGCGATAGCGTCAAAAGTGATTGAAATTACTGAACAAGACAATGGCCAAACAATCATAAGCATTACGGAGAAAGGCAAGAAAAGATTTTTAAGCTACAACTTTGAAACAATGACTATCCTTGCGCCTAAAAAGTGGGACGGCAAATGGCGGATTGTCGGTTTTGACATTCCGGAAAAGAAAAAAGCGGCCAGAGAGGCTTTGAGAAAAAAAATGAGAGAATTGGGTTTTATGACTCTGCAAAAAAGTCTTTTTGTTTTGCCTTACGATTGCAAAAAAGAAATAGAATTTATCGGGGAATTTTTTGGAGTCGGCAAGTGTATCGTTTACGCGGAAGCAAATTTTATAAACAATCAAGAATATTACAAAGAGCGATTTAATCTTACCTAAATATATGTGGCCTGCATTTTTAATCCTTATTTAAAGCCATATTATCACTTTTGACGCTATCGCATTTTTTTGATAACTAAGATTTGAAGGGATTGTCTATTTTTTATGTTAAAATAAACAGATGCGTTATCTTGGCATTGATTATGGAGAAAATAGAATCGGTGTCGCGCTTTCCGACGAAAACGGGAAAATGGCTTTTGCTTATGGCGTTATCGCCAATCGCGGGATGGAAAAAGTGTCGGCGGAAATAAAGAAAATTTGCGCGGAAAATTCCGTCGAGAAAATCATCATGGGGAAATCCTTGAATTACAAAGGAGAGGCCAATTCGATTATGGCGAAAATAGAACAGTTTAAAACAGCATTGGAAAAAGAAACAGGCTTGCCCGTTTCCTATCAAAACGAAACGCTTACTTCGGCTGAAGCCAGAAGGCCGCTGGACGGTTTGAGAAAGCGTCCGCCGGTTCTAAATAAAAGAAAGTCGCCGGGAAAAGAAAAGAAAGCCAGAATGAAAATTGACGCTTCTGCCGCCGCTTTGATTTTAATGAGTTTTTTGGATAAAAAATCAGGGTATGATAAAATATAGATACGCGTGAAAAACAAAAAAAAACTTTTTCTTGATGTTTTGCCGCCTCCCGATTATTTAAGGATGCCGGTTCTTTGCCTTGACCTTTCCGACAAATCCATCAAGTATATAGAATTGCGGAGAAAAAATGGGGTTATTTCCGTCGGGCAATTCGGGATTTATGCTTTAGATGATGGGATAATAGAAAAAGGAGAAATAAAACAGAAAGACAAGCTCATAATTTTTTTAAAACAAATCAAGGAAAAATTAAAAACAGAACTTATCACAGCGTCTCTTCCCGAGGAAAAAGTTTTTTTAAGCAGAATAAAATTTCCCTTGATGGGTGAAGACAAGATAAAAGAAGCCCTGTCTTTGCAACTTGAGGAATATGTTCCCTTGCCCAACATTGGAGCAATTTTTGACTACGATATTTTAAACGAATCGCACAAAAACGGAAAGCAAGACCATTTGGATTTGAACTTGGTGGCGTTCCCAAAAAGTTTTGTGGAATCCTATCGAGATGTTTTTACGGGAGCCGGATTCATCCCGGCTACTTTTGAAATAGAGGTCCAAGCTTTCGCCAGAGCCGTTGTTCCAAAAGAAGAAATGGGCAGCGTTATGGTTATAGACTTTGGAAGAATAAGGACGACTTTTGCTATCGTGAGCGGCGGCAAGGTCCAGTTTACCACCACTATCGCCATTGCCGGAGAAGAAATAGAAAAAGCGTTTATGCTTAATTTAAAAATCAACAGATCGCAAGTCGAAGAGGCTAAAAGAAACATAGGATTGATAAAAAGAAAAGGAAACGAGGAATTGTTTGAATCATTAAATCAGACAGTGTCAATTATTAGAGATGAGGCGGTTAAGCAAGCGGCTTATTGGATGTCTCACAATGAAGACAGCAAAAAAACGGAGAATATATCCAAAATTATTTTATGCGGCGGAGAATCAACGCTGGCGGGCTTGCCGGAATTTCTTTCTTACGAACTGAAAATGAGGGCGGAGCTTGGCAATCCTTGGGTCAATGTCGTCTCTTTTGAAGATTATATTCCTGAAATAGAAAGGCTGGATTCTTTGGCTTATTCAACGGTAATCGGTTTGGCCCTAAGGCAGTGGGCCGATTAAAATTAAAAAAATGAATTTATTGCCGGAAGAAAATAAAATATTGTTTAAAAAATATTATCTCAAAAAACTTTCTGCGGTTTGGGGCGGTTTAATTTTTTCCATAATCGTTGCCGGAATTATTATTTTAATACCAATGTATTCGTTCATCTTGTCTTATAAAAAAGATTTAAACGGGAGATTGGCGGTTTATTTAAAAAAAGACGCTGAACCGGCAAATAGCGCCGCCGCCCTTGAAATAAAAAAACTGAACAATCGGCTGGATTTTTTGCAAAAAACGGAAAATAATAAAAAACTCAATGTTATTTTTAAAAATATTTTTGATAAAAAAAATCCCGGCGCAGAAATAGCTTTTTTTTCTTATGAAAAGGGCAATGTGTCAAAAATTGAAGACAAAATATCAATAGACGACGACAAAATATCTCTGCGCGGAAAAGCGCGAAAAAGAGAAGACCTGCTTCTTTTTGAAGGGCAATTGAAAAAAGAATGGGGAGATCAGAAAGTTGTTTCCCCTGTTTCAAATCTTATCAATGAAAAAGATCTGGATTTTTCATTGATTTTATATATTCAAAATGAAAAATAAATTTTTTATAACAATTTTTATTTTATTCGCGTCAATTCTCGCGGCTTTCGCCGGCTGGTTCTACTTATTTTCAAAAATATCTTCGGAGAGAAAAGAAATAATTGAATTAAGAAAAAGCATTCTGCGCGGAGAGAAAAACAAGATTAATGAAAAGTCTTTGGCTCGCCTTCTTGAAGGCGTAAAAAAGGAAAAAGAAGCGGTTGAAGCCATTTTTTTAAAAGAAGACGACATGGTCAGACTTATAAAAGGATTGGAATCAATAGAGGAAAGCTCGGGCGTGTCTTTGAAAATAAGCGCCATTACATCGGAAAAAAATAAATCTTCCAAGCCTGTTATTTCTTTCAGCGTCCAAGGAACATTTGAACAGCTTTTCAAATACCTGTATTTCTTGGAAAATCTTCCGTATCTGATAACGATTAACAAGGTTTCTTTTCAAAACGAGGAAGGCGCCAAAGAAAGCGTCCCGGGAAATGATAAAAAAAGCGGCTTGATTCCAAGCTGGCAAGCGTTATTCAGCATACAATTGGAAAGTTATGAAAATTAATTTTAAAAAAACATTAAGATATCTTAATCCGAGCAATGTTGATGACTTGGGAGCGATAAATCCTTATCGCGACTGGAAAGCGGCGGTTATTTTTTCCGGTATTTTTTTGATTGTTGTTTTGTTGGCGGACGGTTATGTTTTGTGGAGAAGCTTGCATGTTATAAACGAAAATATAGTATTGGAGGAGCAAGCGGCGATTACCGCCGTTAATCGGGTGTCTTTAAGTAAAGCGATTGAGGCGATAAAAGCCAAAGAAGAGCAGTTTAAGAAACCTTTTGACGCAAAAATAACGGACCCGTCGTTGTAGGTTTTAACGATTTTACGCCCTCGTAGTTCAATGGATAGAACTGGAGACTTCTAATCTCCCGATCGAGGTCCGATTCCTCGCGAGGGCGCCAAAAGAGCGCTTCTTGTTTTATTTATAAAACAAAGTCGCATTTTGAAAATTTTCGGACGGTTAGCTCAGTTGGTAGAGCATCTCATTTACACTGAGAGGGTCATAGGTTCAAGTCCTATACCGTCCATAGATAAAAAATAGCCTGTAAAATGACAAGGAAGTCAAATTACAGGCTATTTATAAGAAATGAAAGTTTAATCTTTTGCGGAAGCCATTGCCATTTTGAGGTCTGGTTTTTCTTTATTTGCTCGTCTCTTTAGTAATTGAAGAGTTTTTTTAGACTCCTCTTTTACTTCTTCGTTTGGACTGGTTGTAAGACAGGAAACTCTTTTGGCCATTTCAACAATGTCGCACTGATTATGTTTTGTTCGTAGTTGCTTTAAAAGAAGCAATTGCGTGCTTGCCGGAGAGTCATACCCTAGCCCCTGGTGCAATATTCGTTCTGTTTCAGAAGATGTTTTTTGTTTACTCAGAGCCACTAAAATAACCTCTCTTACTCCTACCGATTTTTCCTTGTAAAATAAGTCGCAGAGTTTTTTGCTGACATTCTGGATTGATATAGTGCCAATGCGATTAATAGCATCAATCCTTATGTCAACATTATTGGTTTTGTTTATTATGACATCAAACCAATAATCTATTACATTTGTCTGGTTTTTGGGCCAAGTCGATCCTGTTCTGTGCCAAAATAACCTTTTGTATTCTTGAGGATATGGGTCGTAGTTGCACCAGCCGCCGGGGCAGAATTGCTTTTGACCGCGACCGCATGATGCCACCTTATATAAAGAACACCCGACGCCTTTTCCCTCGCATTTAAACAAGTATCCAAGATGAACAACTGTTGTGCGCAGTTCCGGTAAAAAGGAAACTGTTTCAAGAATCTTATCAACAGAGTCTCTTTCACTAAAAAGATCGTTTTTGCTAAGGTTTTCAACAATCTCGGTCCATTCTCCGCTTTTCATATCAATAGTAGTAAGTCCTATGGTTGCAACCTGATTGCAAGTATTACAAATGTAAATTCCCCTTGGAAAATCGAAACCTGTGCCAAAACCTGTTTTTATCATCCTCTTTTCTTCCGTGCTTAATTCTCTTAAATCACCTTCGCAGACATTGCATTTTCTTTGACTAGCGCTCAGCTTTCTTTCTATTTTAGGCATCTTCCTCACCCCTTTCCGTTAAGGTTATAAACTTTCAAAAATAAATTTTTTAAGGTACAATGACAATAACCTAGCATTATTATGTATAATTGTCAAGCAATCGTCATCTATCAAGACAACGACATTGTCGTCCTAAACAAACCGGCGGGGGTTTCCGTTCACAAAGGTGTGGCTGAAAAAGGGGAGACATTGGCCGATTGGTTAATGGAAAATTTTCCGGAGATGAAGAAAGTGGGGGATGAGCCGGAATTGCGGCCGGGCATTGTCCATCGTTTGGATAAAGACACTTCCGGCGTGTTAGTGACGGCTAGAAATCAAAAATCTTTTGAATTTTTGAAAAATCAATTTCAAAAAAGAGATGTTGTCAAAAAATATCTGGCATTAGTAGAAGGAAATTTAAAAAATGATAACGGGGTAATAGATTTGCCGATAGGCCGAAGTCGGAGCGATTTTAGAAAAAAGCTGGCGTCAAACAGCGCGAAGGGGAAATCGCGGGAAGCAGTAACGGAATACAAAGTTTTGGAAAAATTCCCAAACCATACCCTTGTTGAAGTTTATCCGAAAACGGGGCGAACGCATCAGATAAGGGTTCATTTCAAAGCCATTGGCCATCCGGTTGTCTGCGATTCATTGTACGGCGGAAAAAGAATGACTTGCCCTTTTGGCCTTGCGCGCCACTTTTTGCACGCTAATTTTTTGGAGTTTGTTTCTCCTTCGGGCGCGAGGCTGAAACTGGAAGCCGATTTGCCGGAAGATTTGGAAAAAGTATTGGCGGGATTGCGAAAAAAATAAATGTATGTTAAATTGTCGGTTATGGAAACAAACATCGCGCAAAGGAAAAAGTGGGACATTAAGTCTGGCAATACCGTCAAAGTCTGGCAGAAAATAAAGGAAGGAGACAAATTCAGGCTCCAAGCTTTTGAGGGCTTGATTATTGCCCATAAGCACGGTTATGAACAGGGAGCCACTTTCACAGTCAGAAAAATTTCCGACGGCATCGGGGTGGAAAGAATTTTCCCGATATTTTCTCCCAACATAGAAAAGGTTGAAGTCGTCAAAAAATCCAAAGCCAGAAAGGCCAAACTTTATTACGTCAGAACCAAGCCGGCCAAAGAAATAAGAAGGAAAATGAAAACATTGAAAGCGGAAGGGAGAAAGTCAAAAGGAACTGATGTCGTCAAACCGGAGGTAAAAATTGAAAAAGTTGAAGCGTCAGCCGAAGAGCCAAAGAAAGAATAAGTTGATTGATTTTTAAAACTGTCCCGCTTAAGAGCGGGACAGTTTTGTTTTTAGAAGTTGAAAATAAGGCGGATTTTAGGCATAATGACTTTGTTTAAGCCCAGGTGGCGAAATTGGCAGACGCACTACCTTGAGGTGGTAGCACCCGCAAGGGTATGGAGGTTCAAGTCCTCTCCTGGGCATTTGGGGGTTTGAAGGGGCATAATTTTTTATGGTGGCTATAGCTTAGTGGTAAAGCTCCGCTCTGTGAAAGCGGCGATGCGGGTTCGATTCCCGCTAGTCACCCCGAACAAAGTGAGGGGCGCATAGCGGGAATCGAAGGGAATGACCCAATGTCATTCCCCGGGATTTTCTATAAGAAAATCGATTCCCGCTAGTCACCCCCTATTTATTCATTCTTTTTCATTTCCTCCTTTATTCTCGCCTCCAAGTCTTCTTTCGGATTTTCGCGGTAGTAATCCTCCACTTCAGTGGCGCCGATGTGGGCGTTTTTGTAACTTTTGCCTTGGCTCATAAGGTATCTTTCGTGAAGTTCGTGGAGAATGATAAATCTTCTTTCGCTTGAAGAAAGAGCCTCTTCTATCCAAATTTCGTTTTTTGGTATAAACGGATAAACCAAACCGTGTCCGCCTTCGCAATAATCAAGCAAGAAAAAACTCCTAACAAGATTCCCGTCCACCAACCAGAGCTTAATTGAGTTGCTGTATTTTTTAATCATTTCTTTTTTAATTTTCTCCAGCAATTCTTTTTTGTTAAGGTTTGATTTTGAAATTCGCCGGACTTCTGCTGAATTTTGCCGTTCATTTCTTTCAAATTCATCGGCTTTCTTGTCGGCTTTGACGTAATTTTCACCGGAATCTAAAAGGCCTTTTTCATAAATAAAACGATCTATGAAATACCGATATTCTTTCGGGTCTAAATCCTCATCTATCCAGAACTCGTTTTTAGGCACGAATCCGAATTGGCTGCTGTCGGCGCACTTTACGAAGTTTTCGTTTACTTCTTTTCTTATTAGCGCTCCGTCCACCAGCCACACGGCGCAGTCGCCGACATTGTTTATTTTTTTAACGTAAATATTTTTGTTCATTGTGAAAATAGTTTTGTCTCCCAATTATTTTACACCCGATTGTTAAAAATAAAAATTTATCCTATACTTTTTCCTATCGGGGTGTAGTATATCGGTAGTACGCGCGCTTCGGGTGCGTGAAGGCCGAGTTCAATTCTCGGCACCCCGATTGTTTGACTTTTGCGCTCAAAGATATATTATGCGGTTAATGAGCCCGAAGGGGCTTTTTTAAGAGGGAAAACAAAAATGTTCAACAAACTCGTAAATTACATAAAAGAAACCAAGATTGAAATGAAAGGTGTCAGATGGCCGACCAAAAAACAGGCCGTTAATTACACCTTATTGGTTATAGGCGCCTCTGTCGGCGTGGCGATATTTCTGGGGGCCTTTGATATGCTCTTCGCTTATTTATTGGGGAAATTCGTGCTGTAAAATATGACAAAGCAAAAAGTCCAAGCCGGAAGAAATTGGTACGCCGTCCACACTTACGCCGGCTATGAGGATGCCGTAGTCAGAAATTTGAAACAAAGAATTGAATCTTTGGGCATGGAAGACAAAATTTTCAGCGCCGTCGTTCCCACGGAAAAAAAGATAAAAATAGTCGGCGGGAAAAGAAAAACGATTGAGGAAAGAATCTACCCGGGTTACGTTCTGGTGGATATGATCGTCACCGACAATTCCTGGTATGTCGTAAGAAACACTCCCAGGGTTACCGGATTCGTCGGCGCGGGAACGACTCCCGTTCCGTTGGACAAAAAAGAGGTGGATACGCTTTTTGAAAGAATGGGCGTGGCCGAGCCAAAATACAAGATGGACATGAAGGTGGGCGACGTGGTCAGAATAAACGATGGGCCGTTTAAAGATTTTGAGGGAGCGATAAACGCCATAGACGAAGAGAAAGGGAAGATTAAAATTTTGATATCAATGTTTGGGAGAGAAACTCCCGTAGAAATAGATTATTTGCAAGTGAAAAAAATTTAGATTTTAGATTTTATTTTTTAGATTAAAACATATGGCAAAGAAAATAAAAACAGTGGTAAAATTGCAGATTCCGGCCGGCAAGGCCAACCCGGCTCCTCCTATCGGTCCGGCGCTCGGCCAGCACGGGGTCAATATCGGCGACTTCGTCAGTAAGTTTAACGAAGCTACCAGAGAAAAAGGAACGGACATTATTCCGGTGGAAATAAGCATCTACGAAGACCGGACATTTTCGTTCAAAATGAAAACGCCGCCCGCTTCCGACTTGTTGAGAAAAGCCGCCGGCGCGGAAAAAGGTTCTGGCAAGACTCCGGTGAGCAAAGCAGGAAAGATAACGAGAGCCAAACTCAAAGAAATCGCTGAAAGAAAAATGGAAGACCTCAACGCCAATGACATTGACGCCGCCGTGAAGATAATAGAAGGCACGGCCAGAAGCATGGGAGTTGTGATAGAAGGGTAATGTCAAGGTCTCGCCTTGACATTGGTAAACTCGACATCGGATGTCGAGGAGTTTCTTGCTTTTTGGCGCGGTTTTTTATATTATTATTTATGAAAACGGCTGTTTTAAAATCTTTAAACCTTAACCTAACAGAAAAGGAGGGTCGTTATGGAAAGGAAAATCGTTTATGGTCCTGGAAGGCCGCATTTTGAAAGCAAATTAGTTTTATTTTTAAATGGTTTTTTTTGGTTATTATTTTTAATCATAAAATTTTTTCTTTTTGTATGCAGATTGCCGTTTGCTGGCGGGATTGACGGTAAAAAAATAATCAAAGAATAGCCACAGTTTCTCTCCAACAGAAAGGAGGTGTGAAGAAAATAAAAAGGGTTAAGGTGTGGTGTTGGGGTTGTCTTCGGACAACCCCAATTTTTTATTGGACGGCTTGCTTGGCCGCTTCTTTGATTTTAGTTTCCAATTCTTTGGTCACTTTCGGGTTTTCCGCTAGAAATGTTTTGGCGGCGTCGTAGCCGCGGCCGAGACTGGTTCCGTCGTAGGAATAAGAAGCGCCGGATTTTTTTATAATTCCGTATTTTTCGCCCAAATTCAATATGTCGCCGGTGTAAGAAATTCCTTCATTGAAAATGATGTCAAATTCGGCCGTCCGAAAAGGCGCCGCCACTTTGTTTTTGACTATCTTCGCTTTGACTCTGTTGCCGATGACCTCATCGCCTTTTTTTATCTGGGCCGCTTTTCTGACTTCTATCCTGACCGAGGAGTAAAATTTCAAAGCCTTGCCTCCGGTGGTTGTTTCCGGATTGCCGAAAAAAACGCCGATTTGCATTCTGATTTGATTGATAAAGATGACGATGGTTTTGGATTTGGCGGTGATGGCGGTCAGCTTTCTTAGGGCTTGCGACATCAGCCGGGCTTGAAGGCCCATATGGGAAGCTCCCATCTCGCCTTCAATTTCCGCTTTGGGGGTAAGGGCGGCCACCGAGTCAATGACGATAACGTCAATTCCGCCGGAACGCACCAGACTCTCCGTTATTTCCAGCGCCTGCTCGCCCGTGTCCGGCTGGGAGATCAGCAAGTCGTCAATTTTTACGCCCAATTTTTTGGCGTATTCCGGGTCAAGGGCGTGCTCGGCGTCAATGAAAGCGCAAACCCCTCCCTTTTTTTGGGCTTGAGAGACGATGTTCAAAGCCAAGGTGGTTTTGCCGGAAGATTCCGGACCGTAAATTTCTATTATTCTTCCGCGGGGCACGCCGCCGACGCCCAAGGCGATATCCAAACTTAATGAGCCGGACGGCACCACATCCACATCCACCTTCGGCGCTTCGCCCAGCTTCATTATGGAGCCGTCGCCGAATTTTGTTTTTATGTCTCTTATGGCGTTTTCCACGCCGATGTTTCTTTCCTTTGGCTTCGGTTGTTCTTTTTTATACATTTTTTTATTAATTTAATCTATTAAGACATCAAGGTTTAACCTTGCGGCAAGGTTAAACCTTGATGTCATTTGTTAAAAACCAGTTCCAGTTTTTCTTTTGTCGCCCGGCCGAATTTATCCGCCCCGGACACTTCTATTATATTGTAGCCTTCGGCCAACAGCAAATCGCCTTTAAATCCGCCGTCTTTGTCGGTGAAAATCTGCCGGCCGTTTAAAAACAAAGTGGAAATATTGGAGGTTTTCCCGATTATTTCAGTGAAAGATTCTCCTAAACTTTGGCCGTTGAGAGGAGATTCTATAGTGATGCGGGGGCCTTCCAGGAACGCCTTGGCTTTATACAGGCCATAAACGCCGAAAGACAGCAAAAGCAAAATCACGATTCCGACGCCGGTTAAAATTTTTGTTTTTTTAAGAATAACCATACTTTATTTTTTTATCTCTTCCCCGGCGTTTTCCAGCAGTTTGTCGGCCTCCGCTTCCAAAGCGTTTTCCGGCAAGTTGCTTTCATTTGCTACCAGCACTTGTCTGGCTCTGGCTCCTTCTCCTTGACCGACCACGCCTCTTTCTTCCAGCATATCTACCAGGCGGGCCGCCCGGGCGTAACCGATTTTCAACTTCCTTTGCAGGTAGGAAGTGGAAGCTTTGCCGGCTTCAATGACTGTTTGTCTAGCTTCTTCGTAAAGCTCGTCGTCCAACTCGTCTTCGGCTTCGTCAAAATTTATTTCAAGCTTGTTCGCCGAGGCGAAAGCTTCTTGCCCCGCCGTAAACGGGGTAAATGTTTTAGCGTTTCCTCCGCTTTGTTCCAGAGCTGGGCCCATATCTTCAAAGTCAACATTTTTGTACTGGTCGGCGATATAATTAACCACTTTTTTTACTTCTTGTTCCGATATGTAAGGCCCTTGGATTCTTCTGGGTTTGCCGGTGTCTCCCGCCAAATAGAGCATATCGCCGTGGCCGAGAAGTTTTTCCGCGCCGGCCGTATCAATGATGGTTCGCGAGTCAATTTGGGAAGCGACTTGCAAAGCGATACGGCTGGTGATGTTGGCCTTAATGAGTCCGGTGATGACTTCCACCGACGGCCGCTGGGTGGACAAGATTAAATGAATGCCGGTGGCCCTGGACATCTGCGCCAGCCTGACGATGGAAGCCTCCACTTCTCGGGGATAGGTGGACATAAGGTCGGCCAATTCGTCTATGATGACAACCAAGAAAGGCATCGGCGGATTGCTTTCTTTCTTTTCTTTGTGATAAGAAAGAATGTCTCTCACGCCGGCGGAAAGCAGGCTCTCGTATCTTCTCTCCATTTCTTTGGCCAGCCATTTCAAGGTGATGATGGCTTTTTTTGTTTCTATGATAGTCGGAGTGAGCATGTGGGGGATATTGTTGTACACCGTCAGTTCCACTCTTTTCGGGTCTATCATTATAAATCTCAATGATTCCGGCGGATTGCGGTAGATAAGGCTGGTTATGAACGAGTGGATGTAGATGGATTTGCCGCTACCCGTCGCTCCAGCGACCAGCAGGTGGGGCATTTTGGCCACATTGGCGAAAATGGCTTTTCCGGCGACATCCCGGCCCAAAGAAACAATCAAGGGCAAGTCCGACTTAGCGTAACCTTCTTCTTTGAACAAGCTGGCCAAGCCCAAAGTCGTTTTTGCGCTGTTGGGCATTTCAATGCCGACCAAGGACCTCCCGGGGATGGGGGCTTCTATTCTCAAAGGATGAGCCGCCAAAGCCAAAGAGAGGTCGTTTTGCAGGCCGATAATTCGGGACAGTTTTACGCCCTCGGCCGGCTTGAGGGTGTATTGGGTCACGGACGGCCCGATATTTATCTCGCCCATCTCCACGTCAATGCCGAAATTTTGCAGAGTTCTTTTTATGATGTTGGCGTTGGCTTTGATGTCGCCGCTGGAAGGCTTGCCCCGGTCGCCCTCAAGCAGGCTAAGCGGGGGAGGAACAAAGTCGGAACGGCTCTTTTTCAAGTCCGTTTTTATGTCCAAAAATTCTTCCTCGTCGGAGTCTTTACTTTTTTTGTCCGACGGCTGGCGGGTTGCTTTTTTGGTCTTGTCGGCGGTTTTTTCCTTCGCTTCTTCTTTGGTGTTCGCGTCGTCTTCAACGGAACTCATTTTGTTGATATGAACATCTATCTCTTCGTTATCATCTTCATTTTTTTTCCACCAAGATTTTAAAACCAAGGGCATATTGAGCATTATCAGAACGGAAATTATCGCTATGCCGACAAGGGCGATAAGACTGACCGAAAAATCAAAAAACTTCAAGAGGGGAAGGGAAACGAAGTAGCCGATATATCCTCCGGCGTATCCGCCCCAAATGGCGGAGAACGCCCCAAGACTGCTTAGAAGAAAAATCAATGTTCCGATTATCGTGTGGCTGACGATGTTCGGCCTGATGGAATAAAACAAGGAAAACGAGGCGAAGAACAAAACCAGAGGCAGAAGGAAAAAACCGTTGCCAAAAAGAGAGCCGAATATCTTGTCTATCAGCATTCCCGCGACGCCGGCTTTGTCAAAATAGGACAAAATAAATATCAAACCGAGGATGAAAGCGCCAATGGCAAAAATGGAATGTTTGGTCTCGCGCTTCAATTCTCCGAGCACCCGCCTCTTCGGCGGATAAAGTTTTATTTTAGGAGAAGAATCGTTATTTTCTTTTTTATTTTTTTTGACCACGACAAACTAATTATACAGTTGCAAGCTCAAAACTCAAAAAATTAATCGCCCCGCTCCGGAGCGGGATTGATTTTAATTTTTTGTCCATTACAATGTTTATAACAGACATTAAGGAGAAATTGTTTATAAAGGACAAAATAAAAAAATCTTATGGACAACATAAAAGACATATACGGTTATGTAACGGACAGGATACAAAAACTGACTGCCGCCTTGTATAGGGTTACTGACTTGTTGTCCGACAAAGAACCTCTCAAATGGACACTAAGGGACAAGGCCTTAAATCTTTACGACGATTTAGTGTCCGTTAAAAATGTAAAAGATAAAGACAGCCTATTGGACAACTCGTTAAAAAATTTCGCCCAAATCATAAAATCGCTGGAATTGGTTTCCGCCGGCGTTTGCGTTTCCAATTTAAATTTTGAAATTTTAAAAAGAGAATATTTGTTTTTGAAAAACTTTGTGGAGGGGAAGAAAACAGACATAACTTATGATTCAAAAATTCTTTTGGAGTTGGAAAAACTTGAAAGCCCTTATCAGCCCGCAAGAAAAGAATTGCCCCAAAAGAGCCCAATTTATCCCGCCACAAACGAGATAAGTCATATAAATGGCGGAATAAACACCAAAGAAATCAATCCGCAAAGCCGAAAAGGCAAAGTACTTGATTTTCTTAAAAACGGGCCGGCCAAAAGCGTCAATGAAATAGCCGCTATTTTCAACGGAGAAACCAGCGAGAAATCAATCCAGAGAGATTTGCTTGATTTAGTGAAAATGGGAAAAATTTCGGCCATCGGCGACAAAAGGTGGCGAAAATATCAATCTGTCGTTGCGGATTGACTTATCCAACCGGATAAGCTAATATTGAAACCTAATGGATTTAGCCATTTTTTCTGCGATAAACAAGCGTTAAATCCCATATTTAACATATAAATTCCGGAATAACTCCGGAGTTATCCACATATCCGTTTGCGTTGTGGTATCGGTGGGATATAATGATTGGAAGCGGAGAAAAATTTAGCGGAATTTTTATTGTTGAATGACCGGATTGACCGAACTTTGAAAATAAAATAATTGCGAAAGACAAGAATGATTAGGGAAAATATTTACGGATTTTCCGAAAGAAAAATTTACATTGCAAATTGACAGAGAAAAGATTAATAAGATTATCAGTTATTTGCGCGAAGCGTTTGGTTTTGTCGAAATCAAATTTTATTCGCGCAAGAAGTAAATTAAAAGATTAAAAACATTATGAATAGATTTAAGACAAATAAAGTTGGCAAAACAACATCAGCTATCGTTGGTTTGGCGACTGCCGCATGGTTGTCATTCGGAGCTTTAGTCGCTCCTTTGACCGCCTCGGCCGTTACCATTGACGAGTTGCTCGCCCAGATAGCCGTGTTGCAAGCTCAACTTCTGACATTGCAGGGTTCAACCGTTTCAACGGCGGACAAGTGCTCGTTCACCCGCTCTTTGACCGTCGGGTCAAGAGGCGATGATGTCACTTGCCTGCAGAATTATTTGAAAGGCGCCGGACATCTTTCGGTCAGCGCGACCGGATACTTCGGTTCGCTCACCAAAGCCGCCGCCGCTTCTTGGCAATCGGCCAACGGAGTTTCTCCGGCCGCCGGGTACTTCGGCCCAATATCGCGAGCCAAGTATGACAGCATGACGGCGACAGCCGCCGCTTCGTCAGCTTCATCCGTCGCTTCATCAGCCGCCTCATCGGCGAGTTCGGTGGCCGCGACAGGCGAGGGCTTGACGATAACAGCCGCCACGCAACCGGCCGCCACTTTGGCAGTCAAGAGCGCGGCCAGGCTTCCTTTCACCAAAGTTACTTTGACAGCCGGCGCGCAAGATGTGGTTGTCACGGGTATCACGGTGGAAAGAACAGGTTTGGCTAACGATGCCGCTTTCTCCGGAGTTGTCCTTTTGGACGAAGCCGGAATACAGCTTGGCATCGCCAAAACTTTCAATTCCGACCACAAAGCGACAGTCGGCGACACAGTTACGATAAAAGCCGGACAGTCTAAGACTTTCACAGTCGCCGGCAATATGGCCGCCGATCAGACCAGCTACGCCGGACAAGTCGCCTACCTTTCCGTAACCGGAGTTACGACTTCAGCCACAGTCAGCGGTTTGCTTCCTATTTCAGGAGCCGGACACACGATCAACAATTCGTTGGCGATCGGCAGTGTAACAATGGCCATTGGCGCCAACGACCCGCAAAACAGTCCGTCCAAAGAAATCGGCACAACGGGTTACACTTTCTCCGCGGTTAAGATAACTTCCGGTTCAGCCGAGAAGATAAGAGTCAGATCAATCAGATGGAATCAATCAGGTTCAGCCGCCGCCGCCGACTTGGCCAATATCAAGACTTATGTTGACGGCGCGGCTTACGATGCGGTGGTTTCTTCCGACGGCAAGTATTTCACTTCCACCCTTGGAGATGGAATTGTCGTTGATAAAGGAGCCAACATCCAAGCTTCCATAAAAGGAGACATTGCTGGCGGTTCAGGCCGAACGATAGACTTTGATGTCTACAAAACAACCGACTTGAATATCTCCGGCGAAACTTACGGATACGGTATCACTCCTCCGAACGGTTCTGATGATTCAGGCACAGACGATTCCGCTTTCCACGCCACTACCAATCCTTGGTACGACGCTTCACAGGTTACGGTTTCCTCGGGAACTTTGACGGTGGAAAAAGCTTCTTCAATAGCCGCGCAAAACATTGCGGTTAATGTGGCCAATCAGCCGCTGGGAGGCTTTATGGTAGAAGCCAAAGGCGAGCCGGTTTCTGTCGCCAGTATGGTATTCAGATTAAGCGAATGGGCTGGTACCGGAGCAACAACAGTTACGCAAGACATCACCAATATTACTTTGGTTGATGAAAACGGAACTGTCGTCGCCGGACCGGTAGATGTGGCCGCTTCCGCCGCCACAGTCACTTTCACCGACACGATAACTTTCGCAGTCGGCAAGAAGACCTACACCTTGAAGGGTAAAGTAGGAACGGAATTTGCGAACAATCAGACAATCGCCGCTTCCACCACGCCTTCATCCGATTGGACAACAGTAACAGGACAGACAACCGGCAACTCAATCACGCCTTCGCCGACTTCAGCTATTACAGCCAACACTATGACTGTCAAATCGGCGGTAACGACAATTTCTGTCTCCGCCACTCCGGCTACGCAGACAGTTGTCGCCGGCGCGCAGAGTTACGCTTTCGCCAATGTTCAGTTTGACGCCACGGCTTCAGGCGAGGACATCAAGTTCTCCACCATTCCGTTGACATTCACCAACGGCGGCACAGCTTCTTATATAACAGGCTGTACGCTGTATGACGGTTCAACCGCTTTGAACACGGGCGGAAACACAGTTACCAACCCTACAGCCACTCCGACCTTTACGCTTGACAGCAACTTAACAATCCCCAAAGGAACAGTTAAGACAGTCGCTCTCAAGTGCAATATCGCCGGTTCAGCCACGACAAGCTCAACATTCTTGTTTGGTATTCCGGCCGCCGCCAGCTGGAGCGGTACAGGAGTAACTTCCAGCCAATCAGCCACGATCACAGCTACAGCCGCGAGCTCCGGCACGATGACCATCGGCGCGGGTGGCTTCACGGTTGCTTTGGATTCGTCCAGCCCGTCATACTATTTGGCGGCCGCGAACACCACCGGCAACATCGCCGCTATTCTTAAGTTCCATGCCAACAACGAAGCGATAGGCTTGCAAAAAGTTTCCTTGCAATTGACTAATCCGACGGCATCGTCATCGCCGAACGATATAGTCCAAGTAACTTTGTGGGATGGCTCCACTCAAGTTGGCTCGGCGATATTCACCGGCAGCAACAGAAACGCCACTTCAACCTTGACAACCACAGTCACTATTCCGAAAGATGGAGATAAACTGATTACCGTCAAAACTGACTTGGCTGAAATAAGCTCAACCGGCATCGGCGCGCAAGGAGCGTTTGTCGCGGTTGATTACGACGGCGCTGATTCAACCGGAACGCAAGGCGTTGGCTCAAGCTCCGGAGGCACAGTCAATCAAGGTTCAACTTCCGACACAGCTTCGTCCGGATTTAGAATGTTCAAGTCACATCCGACTGTCGCCAAAGTTTCTGTTCCGACAAACACTTTGAGCAACGGCACGATGTCTCTGGCCAGATTCAAAGTCACGGCCAATTCCACCGGAGATGTCGGTTTGTATAAGTTCACAGTCAGAATTTCTACAACCACCGCTACAGTTTCCTCGGTAAACGCTTACGCTTATACCGATTCAGGATTCTCCAGCGCGATATCCGGAGTTGGTTCTGCCGGCAAATTGTTGAATACGGACTTGAATATGACCACGCTTTGGGCTTCTGCCAGCACTCAGCTTGAGGTTTATCCGCAAACAACGGCCGCCGCTTCAACAACTGTTCAGATTTCGGCCGGCCAGTCAAGATACTTTGACATCACAGCCACTATTGCTGGGGCCACAACCGGCGCTTCTGTTTCAACTCAAGTTGAAGGAGATGCCGCTTATGCAAGTTCGGCTACTTTGATGAGTTTTTACAACACGCTTGATACGGATACTCACAACGACTTCATTTGGTCGCCAAACGCTACAACCAGTTCAACGCTTCTGCATAGAGACTGGTCCAACGGTTACGGCGTGTCAGGTTTGCCTTCAGCCAACTTGACTGCGGATGTCTTGTCTAGATAATAACCACCTTGTGTCCCTTAATCGGCTGAAAAGTTGATTGCGGGAGGTTAGCAAAAACCCCGTTCCTCGAAAGAGGGCGGGGTTTTTGTATATATCCAAGGACTACCCTTGGATAGCAAGGAATATTGAATAGACGGGAGTTTTTTGCTAGTATTTTAAATATGAATAAAAAAATACTTTTTATAATTTTTGTTTTGTTGGTTTGCGCCGGACTGGGCTTTTATTTTTATAAAAAACTGTCCCCAAAAACGCAAAATGGCGCTACTGCTGGCCAATCCAATTCTTCCAGCAGTCAAACGGCCGGCAACACCGTAAATATCGGCGGAGTTACCATCCAAGGCGAAGGCGATATGAACGGCGTTAAGATAGAACCCATCGCCATTACAAACAACAAGCCGGCGGTCAATGTTCCTTTGCCTGATTTAAACAAGGAAATAAAAATAACGGCCGATATGAGTGAAGACGCTAAAAGAATCGCCACGACTAAAATCCAAGATTTATCAAGCCAGCTTAAGAAAGACAGCGATAATCTGGAAAATTGGCTGGTGTTGGGAGTTTATCGCAAGATGATAGGGGATTATGAAAGCGCTAAAGAAGTATGGGAATACGCCGGTGCTATTCGGCCACAAAATTCAATATCTTTCAACAATCTCGGTGAGCTTTACGCTTATTACCTCAAAGACAACGCCAAAGCGGAGGAAAATTACAAAAAGGCCATAAAAAATGACCCGTCGGCCATTTACATCTACCGCAACTTCTTTGATTTCTATCGCTACTTTGCCAAAGACACGGCCAAAGCCCGCGCCATTCTGGAAAAAGGCATTGCCGCCAACCCCTCCACTTCCTCCGACCTCAAAAACCTCCTAGAAACCCTCAAATAATTTCCAAGGACTACCCTTGGAAATTATTTCGTGATATAATTATTATTAATGGATCGAAAGTTTCAATTTTCAGTAGGAGAATTTTATCATTTGTATAACAGGGGCAGTAACAAAATGCCTATTTTTCTTGATGACTCTTACAAGAAAAGATTTATAAAATTACTTTTTGTTTGCAACAGCAAAAAACCAGTAGTCTTTAAAACCATCCAAGGACTACCCTTGGATGAAATAGATAGAGGGGAAACATTGGTGGATATTGGATCTTATTGTCTGATGCCGAATCATTTTCATTTATTAATTAGAGAAAAGACGGAAAACGGTATCAGTTTGTT
>Ga0209211_10001823_pt1 | contig 38604 bp, 48 predicted proteins | sample RifGroA2_FD_183992 | JGI IMG/M metagenome (GOLD analysis project Ga0209211, IMG submission 183992) | Groundwater microbial communities from Rifle, Colorado, USA - Groundwater A2 (SPAdes) (version 2) | ecosystem: Environmental > Aquatic > Deep subsurface > Groundwater | place: Rifle, Colorado...
AGGACAACCAGTCTTAATTTCTTCAAAAACCTCAATATTTACCAGAAAGAATTGTCTTTCCTGTTAACCGATAATTTTCAGTTAGTTCCCGCCTGAAAGTTGCAAACCTGAGTTAGTTGGGTATAGTCCTTATTTAAATGACCTTTTATAGCTAACATTTTATCATCTGGCGTATACTTTCGTATCTCAATTTGCATTCCGTCAGCTGTTGGTCGGCCGCCAACCGATGAAGTTTCAGGATAATCCCTATATGATTCGTATTCCATTCCAAGAGGAGTAAATCCTGCTTTTATTGCACTGGCAGCATCCAAAGGATCTTCGTACCTATATTCAACGCCACCAAGTATGAAGACCTTTGCTCTTAAAACCGTTTCCAGAGGTGTCGGTTGTGGAGCTTTATCCATACTTAATATGATAACATATACAAAAAAGAGGAACAAAAGTCAGCTTTTTCTACAAAAATTCCGGAGGGTAAACCTAGTAGACACAATACGATTCCAGGTGTAGGTTTGTTATATTTGTCCCTATTGAGTCGGGACTAGATTTCTCACTTCTGCCTGGCGACGGGCAAGTCGTTCGAAATGACAAGTAAATTTACACCTCAATATCCAGTGAAATCGGTAAATGGTCTGATCCGTCAGAATCCTCAACGGTAAACTTTTTGGGTTGAATATCGTGGGTTGTGAAAATATAATCAAGGCGAATATCCAAACCCTTCGGCAAACATACTTCGCATTCGGCAGGAACAGTACTCCAGGTCGGTTGAGTTAAGTCGTTGTCAGCATTTCGAAGCGAACTATTTAATAGCTGGATCGTTTTGCTATCCGGTGTGGCGTTAAAGTCTCCCATGACGATAGCTTGGTTTTTTGGCATGACGGAAATGAGATCTTTTGCCTGTTCTTCTTGGATGATTGAAGGTTGTTGATGTGTGTGGATGAGATGAGTACTCAAAACGTGTAACTGCGTATTGGAAACTTGGATATCTGCCTGAACGGCCACCCGGCTATCAGTTTTTGCTAAAAAATGGGTTTTGTGACCAACAATAGGGTATTTACTAAGAACCGCATTTCCCATGACCAAGGGTTTGCCGTATTTTCGTAGATCCATCCCAGTTGCATAAACGTAAGAATAACCAAGTTTTTTGGCTAAAGGCTCTCCAATATTATTTTTTCCTTCTGGTGTCTGCGTGACCTCCTGAAGACCAATGATATCAGCGCGGGACCTGCGCAAAAAATCCGTCACTTTATCAAAATGTGTTCCAAACCAAATATTCCAGGAAAGAATATGCACTTTCATGATGTAATTATACCAAAGGTTCGAACGTACTGTTGGTGTCGAGGAAATTTAGAACCCTTATTGATAAATGCAAGATTTGGAACGGAGTAGGAACGTATTTAAATCATATTTCATGAACTCCTTTTTATGATAAAATACCATCTAGTATGCTAGAACGACCGAAATGGCAAAGACTAGATGGAGCAGATGGAAGGTTGGTTAATCCTACAGCAGATCTAATTAATGGTTTTAGACCTCATGGAAGAAAAGATCATATAGCTAGAAAAGCTAAGTCAGAAGAATTAAAAAGGAAATATCCAGAATTTGCTAGTGGACTACTTTTAATTCATGAAGAAATAGAAAAATTGAATGTTGGTGGCCGAATTAGTTTAAGAGAATATCCTTCAGAAGCAGAATTAGATCAACACGATCATCTTGTTACAGAACAATTAATGTTTGTTGAAACGTTTGTAAAAGAAAAATTTGGATCGGTTGAATCTTTTATGGAATGGTGGAGGAAATAAGTTTTAAGAGCTCACCTGTTGGGATGAAATTATTTATAGGGGACGGGGGGGATTTTATTGTTGCATGGCTCCGCAGGTTAAGCAATTTATGATTTGTACCCGGTAGGGGAATCGAACCCCTGATTCTCTGGCTGAAAACCAGATGTCCTAGACCGCTAGACGAACCGGGCAAAAGCAGTTCTTAGTTATTAGTATTTAGTTTTTAAGAGCCGATAAACCGCTAACAAGGAAAGCTTTAATCCCATGATTTTACCAAAATCTACCCTTTACCACAAACCACACTTCCCCACTCCAGTAGGGAAGTGATACCTGAACAACAGGTTTTTGCCAAAAACCACCCAAACCTATTTGCTTTCCAATCGTTCACGTAAACCTTTGAGTACATCCCGAGCAGTTTCCTGACCACCCAATCCAAAAGCAAGTCCTCCGGCTAGTGCGATCATCGCCACAATCCCGGTGAACAAAATCCGGATCAGATCCGCTGCCACGCCTAACTGGTGTAATACTAATAATCCCGAAAAAATCAAGATCGCGTAGCGAGCTAGAGCTGCCAAACTCCCGGCTGAGTGGGCACCCAATCCCCGAGCACTGTGTCTTACCAAATCAGAGACCAAATTCCCAACCACCACTCCCACGAGCCCCATGACGACAGCCACAAATACGTTTGGCAGATACAACAACAGTTGGTTTAAGACATCCCCCACTTTGTGGATCCCCCAGGTCTCTACAGCTGCCACCAGGAAAAGAATCAACACAGTCCAGCGCAAAAGCTCCGCAAATAATACCGGCCAGACCTTGACATCATAGCTTGGAGGGACGTTGGCATCCTTGGCCCATTTTTCAAGCTTTAACAAATTGAAAAAGCCCAAGATGACTTGTTTGATCACTCCGGCAATCAGTAAACCGACTAAAAGGAGTAACAATCCGGCGATAAACTGCGGTAAATAAAGAGCTATTCCGGTAAAGAAATTGGACACGATTGAAGCAATAAGTCCTGGAACATTTACCATTCTTTTTCACCCCCTTTAAAAGCCTTTAATGAGCTTCACGAATTTAGGGCTTCTCAAGCCCGCCGAAGCGAATTTTCGACTGTCCCGACTTCTTTTTAAGTATTAATGTCGTCGGGATGGCGAATATAAACGTAGGCGAGCCGAGCCTTTTTATATTTTCAAAAAACAACTCTTTGCACCACTTCCCAACTTGGTTGGAAGTAAGACGCTAAGTTAATATCAGGAAGATGCGCCTTTCCTCACTTTAAGCTTAAAGAACTTCTGCTGGGTTTGTCAAGGCGCCGGATTTACACGCCGGTGAGGGACTTGAAGACGCCGATCATGATGATTCCCAATAAAAATGCCACTACTTGCGGCACCGTATCCTTTTGGCCTTTGGTCCGATGGAGTTCCGGGATCAGATCAGATAAAGCAATATAAGAAAACATCCCAGCAGTAAAGGCCGTCAGTACTCCCAGAAATGGCCTAATTTGCGGTGCAAAGTAATAAGTGATGATCGCCCCGATTAGGGCCGTCAATGTAGTCACGAGGTTAAAGGCAATCGCGCGCCATTTCGTGAGTCCCCCACTCAAAAGAATGCCAAAATCGGCAATTTCCTGAGGGATCTCGTGAGCCGCGATGGCTATCGCTGTCGTCACCCCCAAAGCCGGATTGAGTAAAAATGAAGTCGAGATGGCCACTCCATCAATCAAGTTGTGAAACCCATCGCCAAATGTCACCATCCAGATTGTAGGTTTGATATCATGGGCCGTGTGATGATGGTGATACCAGAGAAGCGAGCGTTCGAGTAAAAAAAACAGGATCATCCCACCTAGTGTGGGCAAAAATACGTCGCCTTTACCACTTTCCTGGATGTGGATATTGGCTTCGGGGAGTAAATCCAAAAAAGCAGTAGACAAAAGCACTCCGGCAGCAAAACTCGTGAGTTTCAATACAAAGCTTTCATTCCATCTCTTGCGAAAAATCAAAAACAACCCGCCGCCCAAAGACAAAACTCCACTGGAAAAAGTGAGTAAAACTATCTGCCACAACATGTCTATATTATATCTATTCTGGTAGTTGATTGATAGAGAGATGTCACACTTCTACCTTGACGGCCGCTTTGCGCCGGAACAAATACCAGCGCATAAAACCCAGATATGCAGCGTAAACTGTGAGTTGCAACTGATCCATTTGTTGTGACCAACCAAACACTGACTTTATCAGTTTTCCCAGATAATGACCGGATGCCGGCAGAAAAGACAACGTGATTTTGGTAAATTCTGGCAATAGTCCGGCTTTCGTAAATTCATGCACGCCCCGTGCAGCCAATCCTCCAGCGAACAAAACCAACAAAAATGTAGAAAGTTCAAAGGTCCGAAATACCGGTAGTTTAAGGCTCGCAGTAAAGAGAGCCAGCGACACGAGTAGCGCGAGCCCCAATCCGATCGCAAAACCGCTAAATACCGCCAGCGGTTTGGTAGTCAAGTAAACGGTTGATAGAAAAAGCACTATCTCAAATCCTTCGCGAAATACAGCCGTAAATACGAGTATAAATAGGCCGCGTCTGCGCTCGGCGGTGATGGTAGATCGGACTTTTTGGAGTAGCGCCAGTTTTTGCTGGGCAAAATATTTGTGTAGCCAAAACACGGCCCAGGTGATAAAAACGGCCGATATGAGCATCATTGTCCCTTCAAATAGCTGCTCAGTTCGTCCTTGATAGAGTTCCTGGACTTTGACTCCGAATAGACTACCCAGCCCCAAAAGCAAGACGCTGACGATACTCGCGCAGAGTGTAGCCACCCAAACTGTTTTAGCGCTTTGGGTTTGTTTGAGTTTGGTGAGGACGCCCAATATCGTAGCCACGATCAAAGTGGCTTCGATGACTTCGCGAAAAGTGATAAGAAGCGCTGGAATCATGAATTTTTTGGTTTTCGAAAAACTCGCAAACCTAAAAACAGATTGTAGCAAACATATTTATCTTTGTCTATATTCGCTCGCGTATGAGGTTGAGGTTGCTGTGGTGTGGCTATTTTTGCTATACTTAATCTTGGTTACAAAATGACGAGGCCGTAGCTTCGTCCAGAGGATGAGGTGAGTAGTCCCGATTTGATCGGAGTTGGTTAAAGGGTTTTATTAACATGTACTCTGTCTATATCATACAAAGTGAAGTAGATCGCTTTTTTACATTGCAACTTTATGGGTCGGTAGCTCAATGGTAGAGCAGCAGCCTTTTAAGCTGTTGGTTCTGGGTTCGAGTCCCAGCCGACTCACCAAAAGTGAAATCGAAGAATCGGTAGGAGCAGCGCTGGCTGCGCCCGCCTCCGCAGACAGCGCTGCAAAGGCATAATTCAAATTCGCCGAGAGCTGCCGTAAAAAAAGAATGAAGAAAAACGCAAAAATTAAAGAACTATAAGAAAACAAAAATATGATCAAATACATAGTCTATTGTCGAAAATCCACAGATGAAAAAGATAAACAAGTTTTATCTATAGAAGCCCAAACTGCAGAACTTAAGGAGTTTGCCAAGAGAGATAACTTATTTATCACGGAATTTATCACCGAAGCTAAAACCGCCAAAGCCCCCGGACGCGAACAATTTGCGGAAGTGTTGAAGAAAATCGAGAAAGGAATGGCTAACGCCATTCTTTCATGGCACCCCGACAGACTTGCTAGAAATTCCATTGACGGCGGAAAAATAATTTATCTTTTGGACACCGGCAAACTCCTTGACCTAAAATTCCCCTCGTTTTGGTTTGAAAGTACCCCACAAGGAAAATTTATGCTTTCAATCGCCTTTGGCCAATCAAAATATTATGTGGACAACCTGTCCGAGAATGTAAAACGGGGAAACCGCCAAAAGCTTCGAAACGGAGTTTGGCCAAGTAAAGCTCCTTATGGTTATGTCAACAATCCAAAAACGAGGGGAATTGATATTGGCGAAGAAAAATCAAAAGTTGTTAAGAAAGCATTTCAGCTTTTTGCTGAGGGTAATTCCTCTTTCACTGCCATTTCTCAATTTATGTTCAGGTTTGGGATTAAACGAGAAGGAGAAAAACCTATAAAAGTTGGGCAAGTTAAAAATATGCTATCGAATAGGTTTTATTTGGGCATTCTCAAATATGCCGGAGAATATTATCAAGGAAGTCATAAAACTTTTATCAGCAAAAAGCTGTTTGACGAAGTCCAAAAACAAATTGAGAAAATCGAACGACCAAGACAAAAAGGCCACAATTTCGCCTTTGCGGGGCTCGCGACCTGCGGCGAATGCGGCGCCGCAATCACGGCGGAACAACATATCAAGAAATATAAAAATGGAACTGGTCAAACTTTTATCTATTACCGCTGTACGAAAAAACTCAAACCCTGTAATCAAAAATACATTTCCGAACCTGAATCAGAAGAACAATTAAGGAAAATTGTTAGTGATTGCGGCTTACACGAAGGCTGGGAACCAAATTTTGAAAAATGGATTACTGAAGCTGAAGAAAAAGACAAATTGACTGCCGAAGTAGAAGAAAAACAGCTAGACGGACAAATCCAAGAAACAGAAATCAAACTAAATCGTTTGCTTGACGGTTATCTCGACCAAGTTATCGAACCGGAAATATACAAACAGAAAAAGAACGAATTGTTTGATGAAAAACTAAAGTTAGAGGAGAAAAAATTGCAGATTGAGAAAAACGGAACTGTTTGGCTCGAACCTATGAGAGAATTTGTAAATTGCGCCTTACAGGCGCAAAAAATCGCGCGCGCAAAAAATAAAAAATATTAGCGAGGCCGAAGGCCGAGCGAAGATGGCGCGGCGAGTGTCCGGCCGCACTCGCCGCGCCTACCTTTGTTTGAAATCAGTTCGAATTTTTTCAAAAACGTTCACCATTTAGAAAATTTGACATACTATTTCTGACTTGAAATAATAGCGTTATGAAAAAGTTCCTTTGGGTGGGATTGGTATTGGTTCTTGTATTAACTTTGGCAGTTATTAAATATCCCCAAAATATAAAGACTAAGGCCAGGATTCCCGGAAATTGGGGAAGGGTTAATGTCGGCTCCTCGGAGTTGCATGTGGCCGGCGATAAAATTGTTAACGAAAAGAACGAAGAAGTGTACCTCAGGGGTTTTCAGGGAATCCAGTTTTATCCAATTCCAACAGAATTCTACTTCCAGGCTGTAGCTAGAAATAAAGCCAATGCCTATTTGCTTGATGATTATGCTATTGATCTAGCCAAGTATAAATACACGGACTTTGATGTGGATGAAATAAAAAGCACCGGCGCCAATGTCGTGAGAATTTGGTTCAGTCTGCATGAAATTCAAAAGGAACCCTATAAATACAGCGAGAAATCATTACAACTCTTGGAAGATACGGTAAATAAATTTGGCGAAGCAGGGATTTATTCAGTTTTACTCTTGGGCGGATCCGGTCAGAATGAAATCGAAGAGTCAAAAGTATATACATCACAAGGCCTGTCGTTGTGGAACAAAAGTGATGGTTTATGGGATCAGTCAGTAAAACTCTGGGGAGTGGTCGCAGGAAGATTTAATAATAACCAATATGTTGCCGGGTACGATGTTATCAATGAACCAGCCGCACCGAGCAGATCCGAGCTCCACAGTTTTTATGAAGATGCTATCAGTTCAATCCGAACTCAAGATAAAAATCACATCATATTTCTGGAAGCAGATCTGGATCACAAAGATGAATACCAATTGGGTGGCAGCTATAAAGATAAAAATATCGCAGCCAGCTTTCACTTTTATTATCCCAGTCAATATACGCTACCTGGAGGTACGGAGGGTATGACGCAGGGTCTTAAGTATCCGGGAACGTATTGCCATCGGAAAACTCCTAAATGCACACCGCTTCTCTGGAATAAAGATCAGCTTGAAAAGATCATCGTCGCCGCCCTAAATATGGAAGACGTCAAAGGCAAGCCCTTGTATATTGGCGAGTTTGGCGCCAGTGCCATCCGTGATAACGATGGGGCACTCCTGTGGACCGAAGATATTCTTTCGATCATGAATAAATATAAACTTCACTATACCTACCACACCTATACTCACCAACAGACATATGGGTATTACTGGCTGATGAAACCAGAAGTGCGAAAATCCATCGGGAACCTTATTCAGGGATTAGCAAATGGAACAGTCAAGTACGAGGATATAACCGAAAAACAAAAACAAATGCTTATGACCCAAAATGGGTATACGCAGCGCAAGGGTATTAAGGAACTTCTTTCCAGATATTTTCAGAGTGAGTAATACCATACATTACCATACACCCCCGGAGTGAATTAGGTTGACACCTAAGGAAAATACAATTGAATTTAAGTTTCCTCTAATATTAAATGTTTAATTGCCTCTAATTCCTTTGCGTAATTTGTTTGATCAGAGATGAATTTTTTGTAATCACTTATGCTCCTAAAATTTGATAGTATAAAAGTTTTATCCACAAATGAGGGTTGATCATTACAATATGCAGACAATGAAGACCAGGGATATGAAAACAAGGATTTTTCCGACACAATACCTGATGCATAAGCATTCATATGAATATAACGCGAAAGATGCAATAGTTGTTCATCTGTTTCGACTAAAACAGCTTTGAATACTCCTTGAAACAGGGGTCCTACTCGTTTGTGTTTTGTATTTATGTATTTTACATAACTATTTATAACGCGACTCATATATACGAAAGTCCCATTTTCAGTTTCCTGCTTTAGTAAAATATGAAAGTGGTTAGGCATACAACTATACCCAACTAACTCAGGTTTGCAACTTTCAGGCGGGAACTAACTGAAAATTATCGGTTAACAGGAAAGACAATTCTTTCTGGTAAATATTGAGGTTTTTGAAGAAATTAAGACTGGTTGTCCTGAATTCTTCAAAAGTCTCAAAATATCTGTTCCAGGTAGCCCTCTGGTGGAAGAATCTCCATAATCTTTCAATCAGGTTAAGATTGGGTGAATAGGTTGGCAGGAAAATGAGTTTAAACCGCCGGTGATGAAGAATCCACTGTTTTACGATTCTGGCGTGATAGTAGGAGGCATTATCCAGAATCAAATAGGCTTTACCTGACTGTTGCTTCTTTTTGATTGTTTCCAATAGATGTATAGTTGTTTCTTTGTTGATTGTCTTTTCTTCAAGCACTATGGCTGTTTTATCACTGAAGTTTAATGCTCCGTTAAGGTTAAGTCTGTCCCTTCCGGAATTGGTCTTTACAAACTTATCATTTGCTTTTCCTTTAAGGATCCAGCCGTATGAGGGTTTGGTATTGTGTTCCGGGTGGGTGGAATCAAGGAAATAGATCCTGTCGTTGACTCCCAGACAGGCCTTTGTTTCCTCGTATATTTTGAGAAATTCCTCCTGTTTTACTCTGTTGGCTTTTCCCGGGATGATTTTGGGCTTCTTGTAGGTGAATCCCAATCTATGAAGGAGCTTGGTGATGCCGATTAGGGAGAAGGAAATTCCGTATGTTTTCCCTATGTGTTGGGCCACATCTTTGGCTGTCCGCTGGGTGTTATCCCGAAGGAATGTTTTCAGTTCTTCTTCCTGATTGGTTGTTAGGCTTGTTTTTCCTCCGGCATAGCGGTATTCCAAAAGTCCGTCAATTCCTTTTTCCTGGTATTGTTTAACATAACGCCTTAAGGTCACCTCATCCAGAAGAAGAATTTTAGCTACCTGGGAATATTCGTATCCGGCGTTTAAAGATAGAACCGCTTTTATCCTATCAGCCAGTTTTTTGTCCCTGATGGTTCTGTGGGCTTGTTTTAAGATTATGACCTGTTCGTCTGTTAAGATGCTGGGCATTAATACTATGAGACCATACTTAACAGACTAAAGTCAAATTACGAAGTTGCAAACTGGAGTAAGAGGGGTATACCCCTTTGGTGATAGACTGGCATATCGGCGGCGCAAGTAACGGCCTGGTTACCGATACTCAAGAATATGCCGGAGGCGCTGTGGTGATCCGCTTTATAAAAACAACTGGCAACAGAGAAGAAGTGAATTTTAGAATACAAGTAAATCCGGAAGAACTCAAATCCCCACCTATAGAACTTGTGCATCCCATAACTAGATAAATCTTCTATTCCCTTCACAGGAATTTGGTTTAATTTACGACTTTATTTAATACACTGAAGTTTTCATTATGCCGTATCCAGAAATACCGGTAGTTAATGCGCCTCCGCGAAATGGAGATGTGCATCAAGCGTCTCTTAACGACCCGGATAGCGGAATTAATATAGCACTTAACCTCAATGGCCGAGAGGTTTTTGCGCTTGGAGACCACCGCCTTTTATATCTCAAACCCACTGCTGCCCATTCACCAAAACTTCATAATACATATTGGGTAGTAGATAGAATGAGCTCAAATGGCGTCCTTCCCTGGCAAGGCGCAACCTCATGGCAAACAGTAGCCAAAGATAAATGGTTTCTGTTTGGAGTAGAAGAATTTCTGGCAAAAGTTCAGGCTGGAGATCCTAAAAATCTCTGTTACTTTTTTATGGGGTTTGCCCGAGGAGACGAACCTTTTTATCCTGAAGTGATGTATAAACGGGCAGCAATGTCACAATATCGCTATCATATACATGTCGCAGGTCGTATTGACCTGTCGGAAACTGAACATCGTCCGCTTGACTGGGAAAGTACTGACCAAGAGGAAAGAGACAGGTTGCGTTTTTTTCTGAACCTTGCAGGTGAAAACAGTATCGACTACTGGTCAAGGTTAGGTTTTTTAGAGAGTTTCGGCAGGAGAATTATTTTTCACCAAAAAGTAGGCAACCAAAACCAAATCACTCTTAAACGAACTATTTTTGCATTTGATTCCTTGGCAGAGGCCCTACCTCAAGCGCTTGAACTACAAACAGAAGTGGCTGCAGCTTGGGCCGCACATACCCTTCTATCCCTACCTTCTTATTCTCCCAGCGTTGCTCACACTTGTATTGGCTTTCTCAAACAAGCCCGAGTCCCCAGTATGACAGTTATTTTACCTAATAATGAAGATCGAAAACTGGGCGGTGTCACTGATACCGGTACCGTATGGGTACTTCCTTTTGCTGTCGCCAACGCCCAAAATGTCTTAAGTGGTGTCTCTATTCAACCAGCCAAATCATGACCGTATCCTGTGATTGACTTTCCCCTACCCAATTGACTAATATAGCTTTTTTATATGCCGCATAAAGACCACGCTCCTAGTCTTGACCAAAAAACCAGACTTCATGAAAAACTCAAGTTTCTATTAGCCGGACAATTTGCCATTGGGGCTGACGTGGAAGTTCTTGGTCAAGTTTTAATACCAGGAAAGAACCGTGCGACAGCAATACTTAAACCGGATTGCCTACCACAAGCTGCCTACAAGCTTGGTCCGGAAATATTGAGCCTACTTGATATCAGCACGCGCAGCCGGGCTGCGATGACGGGTGCGGTAGTCACAGAATTTTTATTTCGAAATAACGGCCACCTGATTGACACTTTTGAACCGGGTGATTGGGAAAAGCTAAGAAGTGGTCAATCAGTATCTATACCGGTAAGCGTCAGAAATAATACCCAACGGCTAATTGTTGTTGAAAAACCGACTCGACTGTTTCGTCTGTATAGCCCGATTGCCGCCACTCCTCTTGTCGGAGACGCCCTACGCCAAGCAATTGGCGCCGGAGACATTCGTATTGATGGCCAAGAGGGCCGGGATTGGCGATATCTCCCTGATGACCCGCGAACAGGAACATGTCCAGGTATAGCTGTAACTCTGAATCCCGAGCGTTTTTGGTTGCCGCCTGATCCTCTACATCCCGAAGTATCTCTGGAAGGCGAGATGCCACTGGCTGATTTTCGTAGATACATTGATTCGCTTCTGGCACCGATACCACCTAATGCCAGGGATATTTACTGGATAGGTGAAACAGCTCCCGTAGAGTTATCACCGGGCCATTACTCGATCTTAGGCAACAAACTACCCAACGGTAGTAGGCATATGAAATCTCTTCTTTTGGATCCGGGAAGACCTTGGTCCAGAGACATGGGCAAACGCAGTGGCATCCGTGTAGAAATCAGGGGTGATCCGAAAGATGTAAAGAATGTACTGTTTTTCTTTTGGAGTAATTCAGATAATTTGGCTAACCCACCGCCCTTGCAATAAGGTTTTACGCTCCTGATCTCCCTTATTTACTCCTTTCCCATCCTCTGCTATAATACTTTTACCTCAACTAAGTTTAGTGTGGCATCAGCCAGAGGCTGATCGGCCTTTGGCCGAAACTAACTTGAGGGAGAGACCGGGAAACCAGGTTTCGAAGCGGAATCAATTATTCAATTCTACCTTCGAACAACCTCTTCCCTATCATTAAAGCAATTGTTATATGGTCAGATTGTTTCATTGTTCAAAAGACAACTCAAATCACTTAACAATATAACAATTTAGCAATACAACAATACAAACTATATGGCTACCAAAAAAGTCAAAACCATCGTCAAACTCAATCTTCCCGCAGCTGTGGCTACTCCGGCGCCGCCTGTTGGACCAGCTTTAGGCCAACACGGAATTGCGATCATGGAGTTTATCAAGGCCTACAATGACCGGACGTCAAAACTCAAAGGCCAAATCATCCCGGCCGTGATCACGATTTTTGAAGACCGGACCTTTAGCTTCATCACCAAACTGCCGCCGGTGGCAGCTCTCATCAAAAAAGCTTTGAGTATCGACAAAGGCTCCGGCACACCTAGTCGGGCTTCTGCCGGAAAACTGACCAAAGTCCAAGTTGAAACAATCGCCAAAGAGAAACTGGCTGATCTAAATACTGATGACATCGAACAAGCTAAAAAGATCGTTGCCGGAACAGCCAGAAGTATGGGGATACAAGTTGAATAGTAGGCAACGGGCAGTATGCAGTAAGCAGTAGACAACTGCAAACTGTGAACTGCCAACTGCGAACTAATATGGGCAAAATCAGAGTCGCTACACTCGGAGATGAACAAGCCGAGCAAAAACAGAAAGAAAAAGCCAAAGCCCGCCGTGAAGGCAAAAAAGCGCTTAAAGAAAAGACGCATATTGAGGGCGTGGGCTTAAAAGGTGGTCAGCAAATCAAGGTCATGGAAGGCTCGGAAATCAAGCCCGAAATTGCCAAACTGCTTGAGGAAACTCCGGCCCAGCTCCAAAAAGAAGCCAAACAGCCCAAAAAGAAAGCTTTGCGGGTGCGTTCGCAGCGTTATCAAAAACTCACCCAAATCGTTGACAAAACCAAATCATACCCTATCAAAGAAGCGGTCAAACTGATGAAAAAGACATCAACCACTAAATTTGATGGTACTCTCGAAATGCATGTAAATCTAAATCCGGCTACTTTGCCCGGAGAAAAACCCTCGCTTAACGGCACTGTCCATCTCCCCCACGGCACTGGCAAAAAACGCGTGATAGTTATCGCCGATGAAGCCCTTATTGCCAAAATTGCCACTGGTAAAATTGATTTTGACGTACTGGTGTCACATCCGTCACTCATGCCCAAACTCGCCAAAGTCGCGCGAATTTTGGGCCCCAAAGGCCTCATGCCCAATCCCAAAACCGGCACCATTTCGACTGATCCGGAAAAACGGGTAAAAGAACTCGCTGGCGGCGAACTAGCTTGGAAAACCGAACCAGACCATCCCGTCATTCACCAAGTGATCGGTAAAGTTTCATTTACTGAGGGTCAAATTTCCGAAAATCTGGCGGCTTTTGTCAAAGCAATTAGCGCAGGCAAAATCGCCAAACTCACTCTCAACGCGACCATGGGCCCGGGAATCAAAGTAGACTTAGGGACACTGTAAGGGGTTCAACCACTTGTCCTCGCAGTTTTAATAAGAAGATGGTAACAACTCAGATTCCGATATAAAATCGTCATCGCGAAGGGCCAATGGCCCTGTGGCGATCTTAGGAAGATTGCTTCGCTACGCTCGCAATGACGAAAAAGTAGCGGAAGAGTGAGGTGTTACAGAAAATGAGTCCAGGATCAAAATGGACCAAAATATAGCATAATAGCGTAAGTTAGAGATCTAGAAAATATGAAAAGACCAAATCTATTAGCTGAAGCAAGAGGTTTGAGTAGATTAGAGCCAGAAGGAAAACCTGTTAATTTCGATGAGACCTATCCTCTCCCGCAAACACCGACTAAATCAGCTTCAGAATATACTGCTAAACTCTTTTTGGACAGAGCTACGTCTGGGCGATTTGCCCCCGGAGCCACCGCCCCTTCTTCTAAGGCAAAACCCAATTTAGGTGATATACTCCCTGCAGCTTCATCAGAATCCAAACCTTAATAAATCTTCTTTTTCCCTTTGTTTGAGTAGAAGTCAAAGACTGAATCCAGATTTTGCTTTCACTTGACGAAATTTTTCCAACTGTGATTAGTTATTAGCTTGAGTTACGAAATGAAGTCTACCTTTGGATTGCAAACTTCCTCCTCTTTTTAAGAGGAGGTTAGGAGGAGTTAGATAAAATGACTAACTCACCCTGACCCTCTCTTACCAAGAGAGGGAACCAATAATCCAAAACTTTTTGCTATACTCGGTTTAGTCGCATCACTTTGGTTTACCCAGAAAAGACACCTATGAATAACGTCTCAATTGATAAAATCTTGACAAATACAGCAATTGCATATACCTTGTTGGTAATTGCTTTTGTCATCCTGGGTTATATCATTTGGAAAACCTCCGGTAAAAGATGATTTTTTGTTTTTCTCTACCCGCGTTCTTCTTCACTCGAGGCTTCTTGACAACAACAACAACAACTATACTACCCTGTAGTATGAATGAGGTTTTTCTATCTGGTCTGAGACCAAAAGCCGACTTACTTCGTAAAACACCAGGTCCTTATATCACTAGCAATATCAAGTTAGAACAGCTACCTCTATATCAACAGGCTGCTTTGCAAACTGGTTATTCACTTAGTGTAATTGCGCGAGAAGGAGAACCGTATACTTTTTTGGCTCCGGGAAGCATGCGCGGTGCGATAACAAGAGTAGCAGAACCAAAGACGATTACAATACAACCAGGATTTGTAGCTATTTATGTTGAAAAACCTCAAGATAAAATAGACTTCAGTCCTTTCTGGGATGCTTTCAAGGCTTTAAACCCAACCCCTCCTCAAGCAAAATACGATGTTTACCTACCCCATTGACCTACTCCCTGTTTTTTGATATATTACTTTTGTCCTTAAGACCGTAGGTGACGCACGAAAAGGTGCATCATAAACCCTACCGAGGGGAAGCTAGTTCACAGTAAACAGTTTCGGCCAAAGGCCGATCAGCCTTTGGTTGACACAGTTAGCAGCATTCTACTGCCAACTGCAGACTGCATACTGCCTACTAAAAATTCCTCGGGAGAGGAATTTTTTTATGGCTACACAAAAAAAGATTGACCAAGTCAAAGAACTAACAACCAAGCTCGAAAAAGCCAAAGCCTTAGTCATCACCGACTATACCGGACTGACACATAAGCAACTCGAAGAACTGCGCCGGGCACTTAAAAAAACCCAGGCAGAGCTGACCATTTCCAAAAATACACTGCTTAAACGTGCGCTAACCGATGTCAAAAAAAGTATATCTGACACACATTTGCAGGGCGCTACCGCCACCCTTTTTGCTTATGCTGATGAAGTCGCTCCTCTTAAAGCTCTGATCAAATTTTTCAAAGATGCTACCCACGGCACAGTTCGCGCCGGACTTCTGGGAGCCACCCAATTAAACGCCACGGAGATTGAACGTTTATCTACTCTCCCCGCACGTGAGCAACTTTTGGCTCAACTTGTCGGCCAGCTCCAAGGGCCTCTTTATGGACTGCACAACGCCCTATCTTGGAATATCAGAAAATTAGTTTGGACACTGGGAGCAGTAAAAAGTAAAAAATCTAATTAGTTCGCAGTTAGCAGTTCACAGTTTGCAGTTGAAATGGCCTTCTGCGAACTGCCCACTGCCTACTGCAAACTACGAAAGGCTGGTGAAAAAATATGGCAAAATTAACTAAAGATGAAATCTTAAAATCTGTAGAGGAAATGACCGTACTCGAACTAGCAGACTTGGTCAAAGCCCTTGAAGAAAAATTTGGCGTAACGGCAGCCGCTCCAGTTGCTGCAGCCGCGCCAATCGCAGGCGGAGCCGCTGAGGGTCCCAAAGAGGAACAAACGGTATTCAATGTGGTTCTGGTAAATGCCGGCGCCCAAAAAATTCAAGTCATCAAAGCCGTGCGTGAACTCGTTCCGACTCTTGGTCTGACTGATGCCAAAACCTTGGTAGAATCAGCTCCCAAAGAAGTCCTGACCGGCGTCAACAAAGTCGCCGCTGAAGAGGCTAAGAAGAAATTGGAAGCCGCAGGAGCGAAAGTTGAGTTGAAGTAAATTTACCTTAATAAGGTTATCGAAAAGCCGCGCAAGCGGCTTTTTTCGATGCGTCAATGATAGTGAACTGTGATTGCAAGAATTTCTAAATCCCCAGTATCTGGACGAAAAATACACAAGGCGCGAAATTTGCGATCTATCCGAAAACTATAGATTCCATGTTGTTTCGGTTCAAGAAGTTCCAAATGTAAACCAGGATGTCGTGGATTGCTTAATAGCAAGGTAATTTGTTTTTTGAATTTTGTTTCGAGAGAATACTTTGTCAGTTGTGACAGGATCTTGGCAGAAATCGGTAGGATTTTCATGCTCTTTTGTTTTAGGAGAAATAGTCACTCTGTAACAATCCTTCCTTTAAATCCTTTAGAAATTCTTTTGAATAGCGTTTGGTTTTGGTAAAATCAGCTAAGATTTTTTTGGTTGATCGCTCTTTAGGAGAAACAAATGGAAATGTGGCAGCTTCCTTAACCAACTCCGGATCGCGTGCCACCAATCTGAGAAGCGACCTGATGAATTCGCTTCGGTTCGCAAAACCAAATTGCTCAACAAAACTATCAACTTGTTTCAGTTGTCCATGTGGAAGAGAAATGTTTACTGTACTCATGTCTCATATGATAGCAAAGTTTGTCAAACTTTGTCAATAATAGCATTTATTAACCCCCAAATTTCTTTGTAAAACTGTGGGTCAGAGCTACGGCCAAAGCATCGGCGGCATCATCAGGCCGCGGAATAGTTTTCAAGTTCAGAAGCCGCTTGACCATTTCTTGAATTTGTTTTTTATCAGCTCTACCATAGCCGGTGATCGCCATTTTGACTTGCAGTGGTGTATAAGAAAAAAGCGGAATTTTCCTAAGCTGTGTAGCTAGCATGACGACCCCTCTGGCTTGACCGACAAGAAGTGCAGTTTTGGCATTGGTATTAAAAAAAAGTTGTTCCAAAGCTACCTCGTCGGGACGATATTTTTTGATCAAGGTAGTGAGGTCTTTAAAAATGACTTCCAAACGCACTTCGGGCGATAAATTTGATGCAGTAGTTATAGTTCCGACACTGATAAAGGTAGAGTTTGATTTGGTTTTTGAAACTATTCCCCAACCAGTCGTGGCAGTCCCGGGATCGATACCCATTATAATCATAGAAACATTGTACAATTATCCAATTATCCAATCAACAAATTATCCAATAAAGTCAGGACTTACGCATTATGTCATTGCGAGGAGGGATGTATCAGACGGTACGTCCCGACGCGGCAATCTCAATGATGGAGATTGTCTGGCGAAGCCAGATCCCGCTTCGCAGGAAGAATTTGATTATTGGATAATTACTTTTAATGTTCCTCTTGACATCGTCTGATCGCTCGTGATACTTTGTGATTAGTAACGATATTTTAAATTGAGGTAGCGTATAGTTATAGTATTTATTCTGCTCTAAACGCTAGACGCTTTACGCTAGACGCTAATATGTCCCTAGGTGATGAATGGCCAGATCTTCTCACAGTTCGCGAAGTCGCTAAAATTCTCCGCGTCTCCCCGCTCACTATCAAAAGGTGGGGTAAACGAGGCAAACTCCCCGCAATCCGTATCAATTCAAGAGGAGACAGAAGATACAAAAAAGAGGCAGTAATGTGGCTCTTGGGTTTACAACAAAAAGGACAGGTGTAAAATTTTATCAAAATTCCCTCTCTTTTAAAGAGAGGTTAGGGTGAGTTGCTTATCGATGTAATAAATGTTTGAATAGTTTCTAATACTCCGTCTCTGTTTTTAATCACTTCGTTATCCCAAAATCTTATTACCTTTATTTCTTGCTGGTTGAGAAATTGTATCCGCTTGTGATCATATAATTGATGACCTGTCTCAGCGTGTTGTCCACCATCTAACTCAATCGCAACCTTTTTATCAAAACAGTAAAAATCCAGGATATAGGGACCCACGCTAAATTGGCGATAGAATTTATTCCCATTCAACTGTTTATTTCGTAATTTTGACCAAAGGAAATATTCAGCATAAGTTTGATTCATTCGAAGAAATCTGCGCTTCTTTTTAAGTGAAAGATTGTTGGTAAGAATGCAATTCACAAACAACTCCCCTTCATCCCCTCTTCTAAAGAGGGGAAATAAAGCTCGAAGAATTTTTAGGTTAATTTTAAATCTTGCAAAACTCTTTACTCGCTAGGTTTTCTGCGGCGTCTTTGGGGTCGATCATATTTACGTTGAGGCCGGTACCAAGTTCAAACCCCGCCCGGTGGATAAATCTAGGAATGATCCGAATAAACCAGTTTTCGCCGTGGTAAATATAGAAATTGTAGGCAAAAGGTACATCGGCCCGGATTTTTTTCACTTCCGGATTGTCATAACAACCCTTGAGTCGACAGAGTGTCGATTTCAATATTTGCGCCAGATCCTTGATCTCTTCATCTGAAATATTGCCAAAAAGCGTTTTTTCTTTTTTGGGCGCAATCCACACTTCATATGGCCACTGGGAAAAATCCGGACAATATACAGTAAAATGTGTATTATCTTCAACAATATTGTTTACCGGCTCTCGTGCTAGTGCATCAAGATTGATTTGATGCGGGATCACGACCAGTTGCGCGTGCGGATGAGTCAGCGACGCTCCGGATGAAGTACCGTGATTACAAAAAATCAAGACGTGCCCATCACTTTGATGTGCTTGATAACGTTGCCTATAGGTTTGTAAAATCAAAGTGACTTGTTCAAGGGGTAAATCTTCAAGATCATGACTCTCGTCCGGACTGTGGATAATGACTTCGTGTATATCGGTAATCGGAAATTTATTTGGCACCACCCGGACTTTCCATCCCGGCTTGCCCGACTCACCTTCTCCAACTCTATATACTTCAGGAGGCGTCATGGACTCATTGCCAGTGGCAAAAGGATTTACTTTGTATTTAGGTCCGGAAGTTGGCGCAGCGGGATCAGCCGGACGATTGACGCGGCCGCCGGCAATCACAATCCATCTTTGAGTTTTGACATCTGGTACGAATTTTGCCATGTTTAACAAGTAGCTTAGTTATGAGTTACTTAGTTACTTAGAAATCTGCCAAAGCCAAAGGCTCTCCTTCGGAGCTGGCGGACTAAGCTTCTAAGTTCAACCAAAGGCTGATGGGCCTTTGGCCCAAACTAAGCTACTAAGCCTCTCCATAATCACCTTACCACAGTTTCCAAATTGACTCAATAATTATTTACTCTTTGTTATTTACTCTTACTTTTATTACTCTTGACAGGTATGACGAAATTATATAGTATTGACATACTATGCAACTAGTTACTGTCGGTACTAAATACCAAATCGTTATTCCCAAAGAAATAAGAAACAAAGTGCGTGGAATCAAACCCGGAGCCAAGATGAATGTGCAGGTTTTGGATGATAAAAAAATGGTGATAAAACCAATTACTTCTGACTGGGTTGAACACTCATATGGTATTGCTAAAAAGGCTTGGAAAAACATAAATCCAATTGTCGAACTCAAAAAAATGCACGATGAGTGGGAAGACAAATTGGCAGAATATGAAAAAATCCTTTCAAGGCATAAGTAAAATCGCTCTCGACTCCAATATCTTCATCTACTATTTCGGAGGCGATCCCATCTTTGGTCCAAAGACAAAAGCCGTCTTTAATCTCCTGAAAAAGAAAAAGGGAGTTACAAGTATAATCACACTTACTGAACTACTGGCTTTCAAGACAGACCAAAAAACTCTCTCCGAAATCGAAGAAGCTTTTTTTAATACGCCGAATCTGAATATTGCAGACATTGATAAAGCTATTGCCAAAAATGCTGCTAGAATACGACACAAATACGGTTTTCGTTTAGCAGATTCATTTCAACTTGCTACGGCAGTTGCATTCAAGGCAGATATATTTGTGACCAATGATAAAAGGTTGAAAAGTTTCCCGGAAGTCAAAATCCAACTCCTTTCCGAAATTTCCTGATTACACGCCTATATTCCCCTTTGTCAAACAAAAACCCTCTTTACTCTCAAAAACCAGACCAACTGGCAAAACGCACGTGCGCCAATTGAGAATGATTCTCGATTTCAAGAGGGTTCTTGCACTTATTTTCTTTTGCGGAAAAGCTGTTCTGCATTTTGCAGAACGTTTACCACTTTCGTGGTTTATTTAACTGATAACAGAGTTACCCGTCGCCTTGCGGCGCCTCTTGCGAGTTTAATGTATGTATAGATTCTCGTTAGCTGCGTCTGCTAGAGCTGGCTGCTGAAGATGAACCTCCTGCAAAGGCGCCGATTCCGAGAAGGAAACCGAAATCATACCAGTTCCCGTTATTGTGAACTTGGTAGACTCCGTAGTCCCCACCGAACAGATTGCCGATGAAGGCGAACAAGGCAGTCCATCCATCCCAGAGACCGTTCCAAAAACCGTAAACTTGACCAGTTTCTTCCAGCGGAACGTTCTTCATGGGGTTAGTCGTCCCACACGCGGTGAGCACGACGGTCAGCAGAACAGCGACCAGGAACAGGGTGAACAGTTTACTTTTCTTCATGTTGACCTCCTCAGGTCTGATTCAATTATCTAAAACACACTTTTGGTGTGGCCACTCGAATGAGTAGCAACTTGAGCACGAGTGACCCGTGCTCAAAGCGCTACCCACTCGGTAGAAAAGGAGGCTAAATATTCTTTCCGCAAACTGTTAAGGTGCAAGGAAAATGTCTTTGTAAACCACCAAAAAAAGCGCGGCAATCCGCCTCCGCCAGCTGGCGGATAACGGAGCGCTGGTTTAATGATTTACATGGGAGGAGTTTACTAAGAGAGAGAGAATGTCAAGTCTATAGGTTAATATATTTCGATGAAATTAAGGTTAATTGAGGCTAATATTAAAGATAAAAATATTAAGATTCCTTTTTATAGGTCTTATAAAAATAGTAGTCATAGACAACTCTTGGAGCCTGTTGAAAACTCTCAACAGTGTCATTCCGAGTCCCAATATTCATCGGGGCCTAGGAATCTCTTTTAAAAACCATAATGGAGATTTCTCCACTTCGCCCACTTCGTTCGCTTTGGTCGAAATGACAAAAAAACTAATTTTCAAACTGACTCAATAATTATTTTTAGTTTGAATAAATAATCTCAGTGTGGTATCCTAAAACAGGTGAAAGTCAGGTTTTCAACTAAATTTAGAGAGCGGTTGTCTGAAAAACTCATGGATCTAGGTAATTATGTTGCAATAGGTCTTGTTTTTGGTCAATTTGTTTCTGATAAACCATTTTCACTACCGATATTTATACTTGGAATTGCTATAACTTTAACTTGTTATTTATTTAGCTATTTAATAAACAGATAAAGGAGGTAATATGGATGCACTTGCTTGGTATTTACTTACTCTTTTGGTTTTGATAGTACTTGGTGGATTGTTTGTTATTACCCATAAAGGAAAATAAACTTATGAGCAAAACCAAACTTATAGTCAAAAATAATCAGGTGTTGGTCGACGCCGATGTCTTGTTTGAACAAATTGAGGAAGCGGGCGGCGATTGGAAAAAGGTCCGGGAGTCATACCAACAACTCAAGCGATCACTCCAAACTGAAGAAGATGAAGAGTAACTTAAGAAGCTTAGTAGCTTCGTTACTTAGAAGCTTAGAAGAACTAAGCCACTAAGCCCTCCAAGCTTCTAAGCCTCTGTCGAAGACAAAGTCTTCGACCATTCCTGTTTGGCCATGATGGCAGCTCCAACCGCTGCCGATACCAAAGGTTTGACAATGCGGACTTTTTTGAGAAGTGCTGTAACGTGTCCTTCAAAAAGAGCTCGGAAATATTTGCTTTCAAAAAGACCGCCTACGATCACTACCCGATTAAATTCATCTTCCATTTTGAGCCGTCTAACGACCCCCATCAGCGCTTTACCCAATTCGGCAATAGTTTTGTCAACGAGTTGCCTGGCTACTTCATCGCCAGTTTCTGCCGCATCAATCACTACTTTTGCAAAATCAGAGATTTCGTGAATTGAGGGTTTCGCATCGTTGTACCAATCCGATATATCTTTGGAGCTTTTGACTCCCAATTTTTTTTCAAGTTTTGTAGCTAAAAATGGGGCTTCGATGATCCCATCGTGATGCTCAACTATGGTTTGAAACATCCTTTGGGCAAGTATATAACCACTGCCTTTATCTCCCAAAAAATATCCCCAGTTCCCCGCCATTGCACCTGTACCGGTCGCATTTTTGCCATAGACATTTGCCCCAGTTCCGCAAATGACAACCAGAGCCGGCGGCAATGTGCCGCTATAAAGGGCCACCTTGGTATCATTGACGACAGTCAGTTTTTGGGCAAATCCCGCCATCACATCGGTTGTAAATCCTCCAAACAATCTTTCATGGTCTTTCTGGCTGTCACAAGCGGCAATTCCAATAGTAGCCCAAGTGATATCATTTTCGGATAAATATGCTTTACTCAAAACTCCGGCAATTGCCCGATAAACATTGGTGATAGTTTTTTTGAGTCCGATATTATGGTAATTTGCCGGGCCACCCACTTCCTCAGCTTTGATTTGTGAAGCTTCATCAATAATGACGGCGCGGATTTTGGTGCCTCCCGCATCAACACCAAGAAAAAAATTCATAGAATTTTTTCAGATGCTTAGAAGTTTAGTTATTTAGCAGCTTAGAAATTGGTTTCACATGGAACTAAGTAACTAATTAACTAATTAACTAAGTAACTAAGCTTACTTTATTATTGATCTCCAATCTTCCATAAACTTGGCGAGTCCCTTGTCAGTCAAATCGTGGCGCAAATCATAAGAGCACCAATCTCTATCAAGTGTCAATTCCTGGTATGGAATTGGCTTAAGTGCGCCATAATCATAAATAAAATCTTCTCCCGGAAGTCTAAATCCGAGACTCTCCCATTCGAGTAATATTTTGTAAGGCACGGTGATAGCCGGAGATTTGAGAAAGAGCGCGTACAAAAGGTGGTTTAAAGTCCTGACACTGGCTGTGAGCACCTCAACGTGACAAGAATGAACTTTGCTATGCAATAACCCCTTCTGACCTCCCCTTAAATTAAGGGGAGGAACTCCCTCTCTTAAATTAAGAGAGGGTTGGGGTGAGTTATTGTACATTCGGACAATATTTGCTACCACATCCATCCCGTTTTCTCCCAGGTCGTCAAGCCGACCAACAAAAGGAGAAATGAAGACTCGATGCTTAGTCAGCTTGGTTACTTGGTAAACTGCTGCAGCTTGGGCTTGGGAAAAATTGAGAGTGATATTGACCGGAAATTCCTGGCAAAAAATTTCAGCTGCAGCTAGTCCATTGGTGGTACAAGGAAATTTAACCACGCCATTTGGAATCCAATCTTTATAGACCCGCGCTTGAGCTAACATGTCATCTTTTGAAGTAGATTGATCTCCTATGACTTGGATTGATATTGGGCCGGAGGTCACAGCAGAAATAGAAGTAACTATTTTTTTGTATTGACTAAGAGCTTCGGCTTGAGTGAGTTTTTTGCCAGCGGCAATATATTTTTGGACATCAGGGTTTTTAGCAACCAGTGTGGGGTTGGTGGTTTGGCCCTGGACTCCAGCAAAACCGTGGGCTTTGAGTAGTTCATCGGCTTTTTGGGTTTCCGTAGGATCTCCACCATCAATGAAAATGAGTGAAGGCAAATTCATATCGTTTGAACTATAATAGCATAAATCAAATGAAACGATTATTGGGATTTTGGCCGCTTCTGACCCTTATTTTCGCTCTGGCTTTTTTCCTCCGTATCTACCGCGTCGCTGACACTCCCCACGATCTGTATGTTGATGAAGTTGCGATCGGCTGGAATGCCTATTCCATTCTCAAAACCGGCCGCGATGAATACGGGACTCGCCTACCACTTTTTTTTAGATCATATGATGACTACAAACTACCAGTTTACATTTACGCTACTACCCTTTCCGAAGCAATACTTGGTAAAACTGCTTTTGCCGTACGCTTTCCTGCAGTGCTATTTGGGACGTTAACCGTATTAGTGTTCATACTGCTGGTTAAATTACTCACCGGTTCCCAAAAACTGGCTTTACTTACCGGTTTATTGTTGGCTATTTCTCCCGTGTCTCTCCAATTTACGCGCGCTGGTTATGAAGCCGGCATGGCGGTTTTTTGGACAGTATTGGGAGTTTACTTGATGCTCTTGGATCTTGAGAACAAGAAAAAAACATTTTTCTGGGGGGTTACATGTTTGGTCATTTCTCTTTATACTTATCACTTCAGTAGGATCGTGGCTCCCCTGCTTTTTAGCGGAATTTTATACTGGTATAGAGCTCGCCTCCGGCAAATCATTCAACGTAAATCTGCCCGAGTTACGGCTCTATTTTTGATTCTCGTGACTTTACCTTTCATCGTCTATGCAGTATCGCCCGGCGGCTTGGCCCGCGCCCGCTCCGAGTCTTTTTTAAAAGAAATCCCCGCTCACATTGGCAAAAGTCTTACCACAAGTTTGGGTTGGGATATTGACCATTGGCTCAAAAATTACTTAGCCCATTTTTCATTTAATTTCTTATTTTTTGCTGGCGATGGCATTGGCCGGCACGGTGTCAGAGAAATAGGTGAACTATACCTTTGGCAACTACCGTTTCTGGCTATCGGTCTGATTGGCACAATTCGTAGACGCACCAAACCCAACCAACTGTTTTTGTTTTGGCTCTTGGTAAGTCCCGTAGCCGCAAGTTTGGCCACCCCCAGTCCGCATGCGGTGCGCAGTTTACCTATGATAGTGCCCCTGATTTATTTTACGGCAGCGGGAATAATCAAATATATTTCATTCGTATCTCGTCATTCTGGCAAGCGAATCCGCCAGCTGGCGGAGAGCGAGTCCAGAATCCACTTATCTGCACAAGTAGAGATTTTGGAGTCATCCTCTGACCAAACCAGAGTCATCTTCAGAAGGATGGGAACACTTACGATTACGACAATTATTGCCTATTTTCTCCTTTCCTACCTTCACATTTACTACGTCCACTATCCCAACCGCACGAGCCCTGATTGGTCGGGTGGGTATAAAGAAGCTCTGGACTTTGTATTTGCCCATGAGAATCAATATGAAAAAGTGGCTTTGACCAGAAGCTTGAGTAACGGCTATGCCTATTTATATTTTTATGGCCAATTTGATCCTTCCCGAGTCAATATCTCTCCCCGTCCCCAAATGGGTTTTGGCAAGTATGAATTTGTGGATGTGCCTTATACTTTGCCTAAAAATACGCTTTACGTAGCTCAACCGACTGATCCTAGTAGTGGCCGGCTGATCGCACAAATCAAAAATAAAAGCGGCGACGTCCAATTCTATATATGGGAGAACTAGGTTTTTGTTCAATTCACGATATACAGGTCTATCTCACCGAGCAATTGAGAAGTGATATTTTTGTGGACCAAAACGTGCCGCTACTCCTCGTCAGGTTGCTCCATAACAAATGGCTGTATACTTTTGGGGCTAGCTTAAGATGCTATTTGAGCTTTTGGGATACAATTACATACAGTCAAGTCGTGTCTGTCTTTTTGCTGCCTTTGATTCTCTACGGACTGTTTGCAAGACGTTGGCGGCGCTTTCTTTGGCCACTGCAACTAGTTATGCCGCTATTTTTCCTGTTTAACCCACTCAATTTGAGTCTAGGAGAAAAGATCCTTTGGTTTAGGATTTATTATGTCTTTTTGGCGTTAGTGGGATTCATTAAACTGGTAATTAATTTCAAATCCAAATAGATTATCTGAGGAAACTTTGATTTTTCTCCAAAAATTGCCTATACTCTGCCACAATATGGGAGGATTCAGAGGTGAACGCACTCAATCTGAACTGGCCAGACTTAATGCAGATCAAATCGCTTTAGCAGCTTATTGCAAGTTTAAACACATCACTCCAGAAAATTTAAGTCGTCTAGGTGATGTAAATCGGGCAAGTATTTTAGCTAATGCTTTTAGTCAGCTACAAGAGCAAGGTTTATGGGGAGTTGTGGAAACCCGAGCCAAATCGTTAGCTGCTGAAGCCAAAACAGGCAAAACTATAGCTGCACCATGGGATTTCTCTGTTCCGACAACTTCGCAATATGCGACCACCACTGAACCACCACCAACTCTAGTTGAACCGCAATTTAAAACTGTTAGAGGTAATAAAGTCGGTTTTCTGACTCTCGACCCAAGTTGGCTCATGGGCGAAAGATTGACCCAAAAGGATAAAGATACTATTGCGGAACTGTTAACCAATCCTGAAGCACTACTTGAAGCTATGCACAGACGCTATCAATCCCGAAGCCGCCAGAAAAGACGCGAATTTGATCGTGAAGTAGCAAACGAGGTCGCTAGAGCGTGGCAAAAGTTGCTTAAACAATGGGGAGTTGCCACTTGGGCACAAAAGCAATATGTCTTAAGGGAAAAGATGGAGGGCAGCGTCAGACTTTTTCAATTATTGGGTCTTTGGGAAAAGATTGCAAATGAAAAGTTGGATTATGCATTAGTTAAAGAAATACAGTCAGTTCTTTCCGAAAGTCAAGTCGTTATTCATGACTTTTCATCAAGTGAAGGCGTTACCATCTTTGCTTCAAAACTGGCCCTAGCTTTGGACCAAATGAGGGACTAAAACTGGACAATCTGCAAATATTGGCTATAATCTATAGACTTTCACTGTTCCCCAGGATTTACGCGCTTTTATGTGGTTTAAACTGTCATTCCCGCGCCATGCCTGCCGGCCCGCCTGCCGGACGGTCAGGCAGGCAGGAAAGCGGGAATCTAAAATTTCTATTTGTATAGAACCCATTTCAAAACTAATTTTGTCTTAGTAGGACAATGATAAGTGCTAAATATACAAAAGCTTTGTATATGGCAGGTTTGTAATCTCTCCTTACTCTAACGCGCCAAAAGTTTTTTATCCAGGCGTTGAGTCTCTCAATCAGAAACCTCACTTGGTATTTTTCCTTGTTAAAGCTGAATTTTGGCCCTCTTTTCCTGATGTAATCTCCCTTTCTCATTTCCATATTTACTTGAGTCCCAGATTTCCTTAATCTTCTTCTCATCTCAAGGTTGGTATACATCTTATCCAGATTAAGCACTCTTTTACGCCTTCCAGCGGTCTTTTTGAGATGCCCTGCTACAAATACTCCGTCATATGCCTGTCCTTTTCCAAAATTCACATCAGCCGGTAACCCTCCTTTATCTGAAAATAGAGAAATCTTTGTCCCATATTTCCGGTGTTTTCCGTCATATCCGCATAACCTTCGAAAATGGAATGAGGTTGCAGTTGTCGTATCAATTGCTCCTTCAACTACGTCTGTTGTTTCACCTGCCAACGCTTCATAGATGAGTTTGAGTTTCCCTCTGCGTTGTATTTCCTGAAAATACCTCCAGCAACTGACTCCTGATGCCCCGCATGCTGCAATACTATTCCACGGTAACCCATGTTTGAGTACCTGCAATATGCCTGCTATTAAAGGCTTTTTTTCAACTCGCTTCCTGCCAAATCGTTTTTGCCGAGGTGTTGGTAACACCAACAGTAAATTCGTGAATACCTTTTTTGATACAAGTTTGGTAACATCATAGTACATAGGCAGTACCTCCTCAGGTCACTGCCTATTTTATTGCTATATTAACCTTTTTTCAAAGTCCTGCGAGTTTTGAAATGGGTTCATAGATTATCCGGTCAAGCCGGATAATGACAAGATACGTGAGTCCTGATCCCTGCTTGCCAAACGGAGATTTTTCATATGCGACCAAATTTGAGATCTGCCTTAAAATTAGCTGGGCTTACATTAGCTGCCACTGCTTGCGGAAAAGAACTCCCTCCCATACTCCTGCCTCCCTCTGAACTGGATATAGTGAAAACCGGTGAATATCCCCCAGGACTTGATCTGCAAGAACGGGCAGACATGATGATGCGGGTGGTTTCGGCTGCTTACCGCGGCTTCATCACCGGCTTACCGTCTACTTGGAAGCCGCCAACTGCCGAAGTTGTTTCAGAAGACCAATTCTTGTCTCACGCCAGAGCACTTTTCCAAGCTCAAGGCTATACAGATGAACAAATCACTGCGGTAGATTTACCAGATTTACATCTTAGGGCGGTTCCTAGTGCTGATAACACCACTGTTTATATAAATGCAGGAACTTTCGAGAAGAGTTCATCTGGATCAGAAGAAAAAGAGGACAAAGAAACACATTTATCCAGATCAAAAACAGAAGATGAAAAGAGAGAGATGCTGCGCTTAAGTTACCTTCTCTGTCAGGCCCTGACCGAAGGGCCGGTCATTTCTTTATTCGAACCTATAGACTTAGAGGGAAAAACCGGTACACCTTTGATACTGGACACAGCCCAGGGATTATCCGCTCATGGTAAATATAAGGACAAGCTACGTATGGGGCTGGTTGGTTTTGGTTTGGGCCTCCAAATATATCTCACCCAAAGAATTTTAGAACTTAAAGGTTTTCCTGAATTTGAATTCAGTGGCCCGCCAGGTGATACGGCAAAGGTAGTTAAAAAAATAGTAGACAGGCTCAATTTACCTATTGAGAGACTGGTTAATTATGCTCAAACCAGCAATGTCAACGGATTTACCGAGTATCTAGGTAACTATTATGGGGTCCAAAAACCCAATCCTGATCTTAATTCTGGCTGGCTGATGTTCATGATTCCTGATTTTCTGATATTGGGATTAGTTGACCTTAATAAAGCCCTAGGAATGGTGGATTTGTTTATATCCAATCCGGGCAGATCAGATGATGTTCAGGCGAAATTGGAGGAGTATAAAGAGTTAGTTAACCACTCACTCCGGCCGAGTTTGCAACTGGCTTTGGAAAAATACCGCGGGCCTGACGACCCCACCCCAACCATGGACGCTTTAGTAGCTCAGTTCTTATTGAGTTCGGAAGACTCAGTGTAAAGCTAAAATTTCTTTCACTTTCTTCACTATTGCCTTCGCATCAATTTCTTCGTAAGCCAAGAGTTCTTCCGGAGTCCCGGAACGGGGAATTTTATTTACGGCTAATTTATGTACTGACACATGATGAGTGTCGGCCAAAGCTTCCAAAACCGCATCGCCCAATCCACCGACTGCATAATGGTCTTCAACAGTAATGATGGCTTGGGTTTCACTGGCGGCTTTTCTTAATGTTTCGACGTCTATTGGTTTAATCGAATAGCAATCAATGACTCTGACTGCTATACCATCCTGTTTGAGCTGTTCTGCAGCTTTTATTGCCTCAAAAACCGTAATTCCAGCTGCCACAACTGTAATTACATCACCGTCTAATAACTCCCCCTCTCCCCCTCTTAATTTAAGAGGAGGTTGGGGGGCGTTATAAAACACTTTGCTTCCTGCTATCGGAAAAGCCTCATCCGGTTTATAAATAATCGGAGTTGGCTCGCGAGTTGTCTTGATATAGACAATTCCTTTTTGAGTAAACATCGCTTCCACCAGTTTTTCCGTACTAATTGCATCAGATGGATATAGTAAGATACTGTTGGGCCAAGCCCGCACCATCCCCATATCTTCAAGTCCCATTTGCGACGGACCATCTTTTCCGAGTGAGACGCCGGCATAAGAGCCATTTATATATAGCGTAGCTTCGGAAAGTGCAGCTAAACGAAATTGGTCGTGTGCTCGAGTGAGGAAACAACCAAAAGAGGTAATAAAAGGCTTAAGTCCTAGATTACTCATCCCCCAGGCTACTGAAACCATGTTTTGTTCAGCAATATAGCATTGGAAAAACCGCGCAGGATAGGCTTTTTCAAATTGATCTGTATGAAGTGAGTTTTTGACATCACCATCCAAAACTACCAAATCAGGATAGATACTTCCCAATCGCTCCAGAGCATTCCCAAAAGCTTTTTTGGTGGCTACTTTTTCATTTGGTTGATGGTTGGTATAAGAAGCAACTCCCTCTAACTCCCTCTTTTGAAGAGGGAGAATACTCCCTCCCTTGGTAAGGGAGGGTTGGGGTGAGTTAGTATAATACAAGCTTAATACTGGTTTTTGGATAACTCCCCGCATACTTTTATCGATCTCTCCCAAGCCCTTCACAGCTTCTTCAAACTTATCTTTAGGTACTGGTTTACTATGCCAACCGTTTTTGTCTTCCCAAAAAGGTACTCCTTTGCCTTTGATGGTTTTGGCGATGATCATCGCCGGCCCAGGTTCCCTCTCCTTAGCAAGGAGAGGGTCAGGGTAAGGTTTACTTTGGGCAATTGCCATTTCAAAAGCTTTATCAATAATTTCAAGATCATGCCCGTCTTCGACTACATACGTCCGCCAGCCAAAACTTGCCACTCGCCGAGCATAAACCTGAACATCATGGCCCACCATCGTCGCTTCACTTTGGCTTAAGCGGTTGACATCAACAATAGCTATTAGGTTGTTGAGCTTTTTAAAAGCCGCGTATTGGATCGCTTCCCAATTTTGGCCCTCTGCCATTTCACCATCACCCAAAAGAACATAAACAAAAGGGACATTAACTCCCCTTAATCCCCTCTTAATGAGAGGGGAAATATTCTCATTGCTCCCTCCCTTGGTAAGGGAGGGTTGGGGTGAGTTAGTATTTGAAATTCTTGCCCGAAGTGCGAGGGCTTCTCCCACTCCCATTGACAATCCTTGTCCGAGTGATCCAGTCAGGCCTTCGGTATAGGGAAAACGCACCGATAGATGGCCTTCAAGAACAGAATCAAATGTGCGATAGGCCGCCAATTCTTTTTCAGTAATTTTTCCAGCCGCTGTATACAAAGCATAAAAAAGCGGCGAAGCATGGCCTTTACTCAAAATGAACCGATCATTTAACGCCCCCCCGCCCCCTCTTAAATTAAGAGGGGGTAAGGGGGAGTTATTTTCTAAATCTGCGCGGAAATATTTGAAAAACAGCGCGGTCGCAAGTTCAACCGCAGATAAAGCCGAAGTGGTATGCCCAGATTGGGCAGAATAAGTCTGAAGCAAAATATAGTAGCGGATGAGACGAGCGAGTTTTTGCAGTTCGGCAAGTTCCATGAGTTTATCTTACCTAGAATTTAGCCGCATGTCCAGAATGTTTTGTCGCTTATTTTTGCTTTCCCAAGCGTAAATAGCGTATAATCCCGTCGTTATGCTAGACAAAGATACACAAAGCCCATCTGCTCAACATTTATTTGCAGCTCATGTTGAAGTGTTGGCATCTCGAAAGAGAATCGCTTTTCCAGATATCCGTCGTCTTCTGGAACTGAACCGGGATGCCGTGCAAGAAATCCAACCCTTTTCTCAAGCTTACTTTCAAGCTGTGGCAGTCGTAGCAGATTGGAATTTGGGTAACCGGTATCCGGCGCTTGAAGTACTTGTAGCCAAAGCAGCCGAGGCAGTAAAAGAAAATCCGGACCGCGCCAGGTTTTGGGTTCGTTGTGCCGACCAACTTTTGACTCAAAACTTATTTGCACCGCAACAAAAACATCTTTATGATGCAATTAGCCAACAGCTCGAGCCTCCGGCTCAAAGCGGCAACCCACTCTCCATTTTACTGATGAGTGCTCTGGCCTTTAATGAAGGTAAATTTGGTCCCCACCCTAGGTCTAAAAATGAAGTCAAAGTCTTAAAAGAAGTTTATCAGGAATTCCGAAAAGCGGTCATAGGATTTTAACATGGCTGAAACTACACCAATGTCTCCGCCATTTGTAGCATTTTTCGAAAGGCTGTACCAATCAGGAAATCTATACCTTGTACCTGGTTTCGTACCCCAAAAAGTCGGACAAACATTTAGGGCATCGGAACCGACTCCGGGATATTATGTCGCCAATCCCCAACCCAGAAATCCTTACAAAATAAGTTTCCAGGAAGGATCACGTCTTTTGGTCCCGGGCCAGCCCTACTCGGTGCTATATATCGGCCGTTGTGCCGTACTTTATCCAGATGCAAACCATGAATATCACGTCACTATGTCAGACCCGTATAAGTTTGTAGTAGTAGAAAGGGATAAATCTAAAAGACCGGTTTACTTGGCTTTCCTAGTGCCTGACTCGGCATTGAAGTAACTTCACTTTTCCAGCACGATCTTCCGATGGCCGAATGGACTCCCCCGAGGTGGAGGAATTTCAGCATAAATTACCACCATCTAATTTACTCCATAAACAGCTTATACCACGCAACAGTTGCTGGGGAGCTTGTCCCCCACCAAAACAAGATTTCTTCAAGCGGCAAGCGCCGACCGAAGAAACTCACTACTCCCAAATAATGGCTCCCGCCAAAAAACCATTGACCGTGCCTTAGTCCCACCCATTCATGAATAACCAGAAATACCCAAAAGTATCCTGCCAGAAAAAGTAGTCGCCAAACCAGTTTGGGATACAGCAATAAAAATACGATCAAAGGTACGACACCAAAAACCAAACCCAAAGCCAAATAAAAATACGGGACATACAAAAGCAAACGGTTCATCGAAAAAATCAGAATAAAACCGGCTGCTCCGGCGACTATAAACAGGAGTAAGTATTTAACCGCTTCGGTAAATTTCCCTGGCAAACTCGGCTCGCAAAAATATTTCCAGAACATGACGACTAAATATACCCACAAAGCATTTAAAACTAGCGTCTCAATAGCCACTCCGCCGCGTAAAATTCTCCACATACTTCCCGGCACGAACCAGCTGTAGTCCAGATAAGCCAAATAATCAAAAATCGTCAAGGGAACCAACATCGTGAGCGTAAACGCCAGGCTTCTGGCTATATAAGCTCGGCCGCGCAGGCTCAAAAAGATGGCCGGCACGGCAAAAAAGAGTAAAATCGTCGGTAAGAATTTCAGATTTAAGGCTTCACTTAATGAAGCCGCAAATAATGCAGCCAGGACTAAAAACAATAATTCATATTTTTTCCGCGGTATGAAAAGCATATTGGTTGTATCAATTTAGCCTATGTGCTGACCAAATGTCAATGTAATTTTTCTTAAGCTATTTTTGTACAAGAAAAGGCTTGTTTCTGGATAGGTTATTAAGTAACATCAATCTATGAATACCAGACAAGTAACCGAGTACTACGAAAAAACTATTAGGGACTACCAACTTCTTTGGATAAATGATGATACACTTGGAATGCATTATGGATATTGGGACAATAAAGTCACCAGTCATAGTCAATCACTTCTTCGCCTCAATCAGGTTGTTGCTCAAAAACTGAAGTTGACTGCAAAGGACTTTGTTCTAGATGCAGGCTGTGGTTTGGGCGGTAGCTCATTTTGGATTGCCAAACATATTGGCAGCAGGCTGATTGGAGTTTCTATCACTCCTGATCAAGTAAAAAGCGCTAAAAAGTATGCTCAAAAAAAACACTTAGTTCAAAAAGTAGATTTTGAATTAGCGGATTATACCAAAACTAATTTCCCGGATAACTATTTCGATGCCGCTTTTGCTATAGAAACGATTTGTCACCTCGATGACAAAACCCCATTTTTTACTGAAATGAGCCGAATTTTAAAACCTGGCGGCCGGCTGGTAGTAGCAGATTTCACACTCCTTAAGAGAAATCTTAGTCAATCCGAACAGAAACTGATGAATATATGGTTATCTGGCTGGATGGTACCAAATATTTGGACACGGGAGCAGCATCTGCAAAGCATGAAGAAATGTGGTTTCAGGCAATTGGAAGCTCAAAATTATTCAGATAAGACAATACCTTCTTCCAAAAGACTTTTCTTGTTTTCTCTGCCTGGAGTTCCTCTCTATTATCTATTGCATAAACTGAAATTGTTGAGTAATTACCGTCTAAACGATGCCATTAGTTGTTATTATCAGTGGATCGCAAAAAAACGTGGCTTATGGGGGCATTTTCTTTTTTATGGAGAAAAGCCCATATAAAGACTTATCTTGTACCTTTTAGTTCTTCAATAGCCTCAGCTATCCGGTCTTTGTTTTTCCAGAAGAGGTAGCTTGTGGACACCAATCTGGTCGCGCCGTTTTCGATAACGAGTGGCGCGGTTTCTTTGCCAATCCCTCCATCCACTTCAATCGGGAGACCTGGATATTCTTCATGGATTTTTCTAATTTTTGGTAAGGTTTCAGGCAAAAACGAAGTTCCTGAAAAACCAGAGCTGATTGTCATCACAAGCACGGTATCAACGCTCTCCAAAAAAGGTTCAACTAGTTGAAGGGAAGATGGGCCGTTTAATGCTACTCCAACTTCAACGTGGTGCATCCGACACTCATGAATAAAATCACGAACAGCGTGCCCCTCAACGTCAGCAATTAACCGTTTGAAGCCATTTTTTATCAGAGGTTCTATATACTTAGCCGGATCAGCTACCATCAAATGGGCGGCTAGACGGATTTGGTCTTTGAATACGCGAAAAGAATCCCAGTTATTGTAACTAACATTCTGATACAAAGTGTTATCAAGTACATCGATCTCTACCCAATCAACCAGTCCGATAACTTGGTTGATTTTTTTAGCAATCTCATCAAAAGTCTTATCCGAAGTACCGGGACTAGGGATTATCTCAATCATAATTCAATAATGCTAATCTACGAATAGCATGCGAATACCACGAATTTCTGCGAATAATCACTCGCTATTCATTGTTAACACCGTTTTTTCCGTTAAAAGAATTCTTTTGGGTACCACGCGATAACTTCTGAAATTTACTAAAATACCTAATTTAAGTCGTAATTGATATAAGTATCTTTGTACCTGATAGTAATCATCTTTTAAAATAAACGGTTTGGCTTTCAATTCAAGCAATATCTTATCATCAATTACAAAATCTGAAATATTTCTCGAGTCACCTATTGTTAGTTCTCTTTTATACTGAATCTGTTTTTGAATAAGACTTTTTTCTAAAGCATTTCCGTATTGCTTCTCCCGGGCAAAACGTCCTAATTCATTATGAACAGTAAAACAAATGCCCGCTATTTTATATGACAAGTCGGGATAAATAAGATCTCTTTTTATGACGGGATTCGTAGGCATTCGCAGTATTAGTATATATCATTCGTTGATTCGCATTATCATTTTTTAACAGGATCCGCAACCACATCGATATTCTTTTTCTCTGATTTGGTCTACGCGGCGCTCATGCCTTTTTTCATGGGAAAATTCAGTATCCAACCATACCTTAACTATATCTTTGGCTTGGGCTTCACTCATCCAATCTCCAGATAAACCTAAGACGTTAGCATCATTGTGCTCCCGACTATGTTTGGCAGATTTAAGATCTGTAACGGCTACCGCCCTGATGTCTTTAATTTTATTGGCCGCAATCACAACTCCTGCAGCTGAACGACAAACCAAGACACCTTTGGCGCGCTTCTTCCAGGCTTGGGTCATGTCATCTGCTTGGGCCACTTTTTCGGCGACAGTAAAAGCAAACTGGGGATAATCATCTTCGGGATCAAGTTTGTGAGCGCCTAAGTCTTCGTAGGGTAATTTCCACTCGCTCAGCCACTGCTTAATTTTTTCTTTTAATTTGAAACCGCCGTGGTCAGCCCCCAAATATATCATTGTTAATAACCTCCGCCACTTGCCCCGTAGACGCGACACCGTGACGCAAGGCTGTAAGCCTTGGGAACGGCGAGCGTTCTACTGGGGTGATCAGCTCCAAGGTAAATCATATCTTTATATTCCTCAATATACCTCAAACACTAACGCTTCTCAAGAAGTTCGTTTCTGGATGTTGGATTCAATCCCTTGACAAAAAGATAGTGTATGTATAGTATATGTACAATGTTGGATCTAAGTAAAATTGTTGGTTTTGAATGGGACAAAGGCAATATTGACAAAAATTATGAAAAACATGGTATCACCCTAAAAGAGGCTGAAGAAGTCTTCTTGGATGAAAAAGTGTTCTTTACAGAAAATATTAAACATTCTCAAAAAGAAAAAAGATTTATTGTGATTGGTAGGACTTCTCAAGAAAAAATCATTTTTACAGCATTTACAGTACGAACTAATAAAATCAGAATTATCTCGGCCCGCCCTGTAAACAAAAAAGAAAGAGAGGCTTATGCAAAAAAAATTTAAAAAGATACCGTATTTTAAGTCAGAAAAGGAAGAACGTGAGTTTTGGTTGACTCATGATTCGACTGAATATGTCGATTATTCAAAAGCCAGAAGAGTCAGTTTTCCCAATCTCAAATTAACTAGCAAACCCATCACTATACGATTACCGGTATCACTTATCGATCGAGTCAAAGTCAAAGCTCACGGAATGGATCTACCCTACCAAGCCCTGATCAAAAAAATGATCTTTGAAGGTATGTCTAAATGAGATTTGGGTTTAGTTATGGCAACTTGGTTTCTCCCAACTTCCACACGATCTCAAACAGTTGTTTATGCATCGCGGCCACTTTCTGGTTGTAAATCTCGCTTGGTGGAAAACTAGGGCAAATGATCTATCATCCAGCTTATATCAAGCATGTTTATTTTATTATCAACCGGCTCATACTGACTATCCACAGCGCTTAAATAAGCATTGATGAGTGACTTGAGGGTAGTAACAGTAGGCATATTACATTCCCATGTAGGCATGAGTCCGCCATTTGTATCGTAGATATCTACCAGGTTTGCAGTGGTTTTACCTAGGCCCGGAACCGTTTCATCATATTGATACGGAAATATAAGTGCCCGAAATTCATAGATGCCTTTCTGCAAAACAAAGGTATTATCATTTTGGACCACTCCAGTATATTGAGAACTACTATCATGGAGTAAATGATCTACTTGAAATTTGCGTGTTGGCTGGCAGGCTTCCAAAATAGGCTTATTATAAAATCCGAGCGTTAGAAAATTGTCGTTGAAATTCGGATTGGCGGTCGACATTTTTGCAGTCACCCATCTACCGTCTTTAACTCCCTGATCAATAAAAATACTGTGAGAGGTAGCAGGAGCTACTTCATTGGTGATAATTTGTCCGTTGTCTTTGTAGATAAATTTCGTCAACTGATGTACATAAGCCGTAGGCATTTGCTGAAATGACAAACCATAAGTCGTGGAGTCTTTTTTCTCAACTTCATAATCGATTTGGACATATTCGGGAAAAAAGGTGTAGGTAATAAATCCGTATACGTCATCAAACGGTTGATATGGATAACCCGCAGCTTGGGAGTAATAAAAATTGCGGAAATGGACGTAGTAACGAAGCCAGTTACCAGTATAGGAAAGTGTGTTCATACAATCAGCGCCTGTTTCCGTGGTACAAGAAAGTACTGTAGATTCAATCGGCCTTCCAGTGTTGGGATCAGAAGATGTCAGGCAATGAGATCCGCCTTGAGTCGGGTTGTAACGAGTATCTGAGTTTCCGACACAAGTGGGCGCTGAACCAATCGGATAGGCACTATCACCAAACAATGCTGCCACAAATAAAGCTCCTGGATCAGGCTGAATCAGATTCATGGTTGGATCAACCCGTTTGTTATAAAACTCTACGACACCCGCTCCGTATCGTTTACTAATACCAATTTTATAACTGGGCTTGTCGACAAACACGGTATTATTGGCTCGATCATGATAGACGGGTGTGAAAGGCATAGGCACTTGTGTACCACCGTAGTTATAAGGATTTAATTGCACTGGTTCACCGTCGCCGCACTTATTGAGAGCGGTGACGTTAATAGCCGCTGGCACTGAAGATTGATTGACAGGATGCCGATAGATACACCAAAAACCAGTTTGCGCAGTACGACAAACTCCTCCATCAGCTTCCAGTCCCCACGGACAAGAGTAACCGCTGCGACATATGACCGGAAACTCACCTATAGTTTGATATACATGAATATCAACTTGCTCATTAGGACAATCCGGATCATAGACTGATCCATAAACTCCTTCATCGGTGATGTAACTAGTTTTGCCAATCGGAGAACCTAGTATTTGAGCACGAATAGGTGAACTGCTGGTAAGAAAGATCACGATGCTAAATAAAAAGACAAAACTGTAAGTGTAGGTAGTCTTCATCTCTAATCATCATAGAGCCAGAAGATTGTATAAATCAACTAAGGCAACTTGGTTTCTCCCAACTTCCACACGATCTCAAACAGTTGTTTGTGCATCGCGGCCACTTTCTGGTTGTAAATCTCGACACCAAAGATTTCGCCTTCATGCCAGTTGTAAATCCCTACCACATCGTTATAGATATCCATCTGATGATTGATGTCTAAAATTGAACTAGGGATATAGCGCGACTTAAAATGGGCACCGTCAAAAGTGATTTTTTCTTTGGGTTTGCTTTTCAAATAAGCGTCTGAAAATAAATCGCGCATTTTCAAATTGCGTTCCCGCCACTCCTCATACCACTCATCAGCAAATTTGGTCCCCACAATGTCATAAATCGTCCGATATGAGTAGCCAACTACTTCTCCTTGTGCACGCAGCGCATTCCATACCATTTGCCTGATCCCCGCTGCTCCCCGATAAAACAACACTTTCGTTCCAGGTTGAGTTGAGTGGGAATGCATTAAAGAACTCATTTCAAAACTAGGAATATCTTACCAGAATAATGATTAAAGCCAAATAGACAGATGCCTTAAACATT
>Ga0209211_10001824_pt1 | contig 38604 bp, 35 predicted proteins | sample RifGroA2_FD_183992 | JGI IMG/M metagenome (GOLD analysis project Ga0209211, IMG submission 183992) | Groundwater microbial communities from Rifle, Colorado, USA - Groundwater A2 (SPAdes) (version 2) | ecosystem: Environmental > Aquatic > Deep subsurface > Groundwater | place: Rifle, Colorado...
CCATTATGCAAATAAATATAATCCGGATTACGGATGTTATCCGGATCTGCGGATACGGTAACAATATCCGTATATCCGGATTGTATCCGTAATCTGGATTATACCATTATGCAGCTCCTTCGCCGCTACCAACTGGACATTATTTTTTACTTCTTTGCCCTTTTTATCATAATCGGGCTTATTTTTTATGAGTTGTTAAGACTTGGCAAGGATCCGCATGATTATGAGTGGCTTATTGTTTTCCCTCTGGTAGCTCTTTCCACTATCCATCTATGGCAGATACGCCAAAAAATCAGCCTGGCCGACAGGCGCGCGCTGACCGGGAAAACTTTTGTCTACTGGCTTCTCTTGAGCATTACCTTATTCGCCAGCTATCAATCCCCTATCGCGGCCAATGATTATTGGTCGATAAACGCGATGTTTATCATCTTCACCCTCATGCTGGCTGATTCATATTGGGATTTTAGGAAGATGACTATTGGAAGCATATTGAACAAGAATAAATAAAAGCGAACCTTGCTATGAAGTGGACCATCCAACCTGATCCTCCACAATCATTTCTTGATGAACATCCCGAACTTCCTCATACCGTGGCGCGGTTGCTTTGGAATAGAAATTTGAGGACACAGGAGCAGATTGATGAATTTTTGAATCCGGATTATTCGCAGGATCTTCATGATCCTTTTTTGTTTAAGGACATGGAAAAAGCCGTGGCAATCGCGCTCCGGGCGCTTGGCGAAGATAAAAAAATAGTTGTGCACGGCGACTATGACGCGGACGGAATCACCGCCAGTGCGATTCTTATCAAGACGCTGCGAAAACTTGGGGGTAAAAATTTGGATGTGTTTATTCCTCATCGGGAGATTGACGGATACGGACTCAACATGAATACCGTGGATCTTCTTCATAAAAACAACACCGGTCTGATTATTACCTGCGATTGCGGCATCAGCAATATAAACGAGGTAAAAAGATGCAAGGAGCTGGGAATGGAGATAATCGTAACGGATCATCATGCTTATCAAGCGGAACTTCCCGCCGCGGACGCGATCATCCACCCCAAGGTACCGGGAGAAAATTATCCTGACAAAGGATTGGCGGGCGGAGGTGTGGCTTTTAAGCTGGCGCAAGGGCTATTGAAAAAACATAAGGAGCAAAACGAATTTCTGTCGGACCAACAAACTCATGAAGGATTTGAAAAGTGGATGCTAGATTTGGTGGCCATCGCAACAATAGGTGATATGGTTCCTTTGGTTGGAGAATCACGTACTTTAACTCGCTATGGCCTAACAGTGCTTAACAAAACTCAAAACATTGGCTTGCGCCAACTGTTGATTGTGGCTGGTTTGGCTGACAGTAACGGACACCCAAAACGCGGCGAGTATGACGCCTATACCATTGGTTTTCAAATTGCTCCGCGCATTAATGCCGCGGGACGCATGAACCATGCCAACACCTCATACGCTCTGCTCGTCACCGAAGACGAAAAGGAAGCCGAACGATTGGCGTTGGAAATAAACCAAAATAATTCCGATCGCCAACGATTAACTGAACAATTGACGACAGAAGCACGGCAACAAATAACGGAAACCGAACAAACAAAAAATCCGATACTTTTTGCCTACGGAGAAGGATGGCCCACGAGTATTCTTGGCCTTATCTCCGGTAAACTTAAAGAAGAATTTTATCGGCCGGCTATTGCCATGGGCAAAAGCATCGGCAACATCAACGGCTCGGGCAGAAGCATCCGCGAGTTCAACCTTATCGCCGCGCTTCAAACCATGCCGGAATTTTTTGAAAAATTCGGCGGCCACCCGCAGGCTTGCGGATTATCCCTAAAAAGCCCTGATCTTCTTGAAGAATTCAAGAAAGCGATAACTGAAAAAGCTCAAACGGCTTTGGGAGGAATGGACCTTACTCCGCAAATTCAAATTGACGCCGAGATTAATCTTGAAGATGTTGATTGGAAACTCTATGACTTATTACAAAAATTTGAACCTTTTGGACAGGCAAACGTGGAGCCGACATATGTTGCCTATGGGCTGACAGTGATGAGTGTGGATCCGATGGGACAAAACGGAAAGCATCTTCGACTTATGGTGAAACATAACTCCCATATCGTTCGCAAAACAATCGGTTTTGGACTGGGAGATCCAATTCGCCATCCCGACGACTGGAAAACAAATCTGAGTCCCGGCGATAAAATTGATATGGTGTTCTCTATCGGGGTTAATGAGTGGAACGGGAATAGGGAGCTGGAGTTGAGTATAAAAGATATAAAAAAATCGGCCCCGAGGTAAACTCGGGGACGATTTTTTTATACCCTATTTCTTTATCTCCTTTTCCATCTCTTTCCACTTCCTCTTCAGCTCCTTTATCAACATATTCTTCATCTCCACGGCCAGCTCTTTTTTAGCCGCGTACTCGGCTACGGCGCGTTCCACGAGCGCGTCATACATCTCTTTGGTCGGCCCTTCCAACTGTTTGAGGCTCTCTTTGAGCTCGCCATACAGCGCGTTAACGTGATCCAAAAGCTTGGCGCGCATCTCTTTGCCCTTTGGGGTGGCATTCAGCCACATAAGCGCCGCGCCCACCAACCCTCCCAAAAGTAATCCTTTTCTAAATCTGCCCATATTGTTAAGTCTAAAGTGAAAAGTCTAAAGTCATAAGTCCTAAAATATTTTACACCATTGACCAATAATTTGCAAATTCTTGTTTTTATTAATTATACAAGCCTATAACCTTCAATCAGCTTGCCATAAATTCCCAACAGAGTTTCAGTCGCGCTGACAAAGTTCTCTTTGTTTTCCAGCAATTGCATCGCTCCTCGGCCTTGAGTTGTATCCGTTGTTCCTACCTTCAAATGTGTCTCTGTGTTTGGCAAAAGAGAAATAAATTTTTCCTTATTCTTTAGATACTTGTACCCCAAGGTATGATAGAAAGACTCAAAGTTTAATGAAGTTACAACGTCGGCAACTGAAAAAAATCTGGGCGCGTAATAGCGGTTGTACATTTTCACATACAGGCTGAAAAAATCAGTTAGAGCAAAGTCGCGGTGATAAGTAACCACCAAAGGAAATTCCGGATTTTCTTTCTTAAACCTCAACCAATCATTGCCGGCGCCAAAAAAAGGACAGTGCAAATGCACGAGCTGAAAGTCTTCTTCTTTTACCGATTCCACCACTCGCTCAACCGGTTGCTGTTCCACATACTTATACTCCCTGGACGGCGCCGCTTCAGCCACCTGGGCCTGCTGTTCCCGGGTGGGCTTGGTGTATTGTAAAGTAATGATATCCACATTCACCCCGGCCTCCTCCAAACCCTCGGCCATCTTAAAAGCGACCCGCGCGATGTCATTGAAATAATTAAAGGCTAAGGGAATTATATGCAAAACTCTCATACGTGCTGCTAGTAACTGCCCTTAATAAAAAAGTTTCTAATTATACAAAAATCTTAAATCCAAATTTCCAATTTCAAATTTCAAATCAAATCCAAAATCCAAATGTCAAACAATAGTGTCATCCCGAGGAGGTACGACGAGGGATCCCCTAGAATTAAGGCTGGCACTACCGATCAATGGGATCCCTCGTCGCTCCTTGAGGTCGCTCCTCGGGATGACACAAGGGAGTTTAGACTTTAGTCATTTGAACTTGATTTGACATTAGGATTTTGAAATTTGTCATTATCGACCATATTCAACAAAGCAACCTCTCTGGTAAGTTTTGTAATTTCTCTCCTCATCTGCTCATTTTTTACCATTAAACGAAACAGGGCAAAGAATACAAAAGCCAAAGACAGATAAACCACCAAGTCCACCCCTCTGCCAACGCCCAAAATCTTGGCGGCGTACATGGTGGAATCCGGCAACATTACAATGAAGCCGGCGACAATCCAAAAAATTACCCAAAAAAAAGTAGCGCGTAAACTTATCTCCCGCGCCCGGTATCGCCCCACCACCTTGCCAATGGCAAAGAGAAAAAATGCGGCTAGAAAAAGTTGGATTAAAAGCATACCCGCGCGTTACAAGACTTATGACTTTAGACTTATGACTTTAGACTTTACAACGTCCCACAAAATCCTCATGCCTCCGCCCACATTTTGCCCAAATTCATGGTAAACAACCTCTACCGGATACTCCGTGTACCGGAGGCCGTGTTTTTTAATAAGACTCACAATTTCTGTGTTGTGAGCCATGCGGTCTTGGTTAATCGTAATTTTTTCCAATGCCCGGCGTGAAAGAACGCGGAAACCGTTATGGGCGTCAGTCAATGTTACACCGGTCAACAGCATATTGATGAGACGTCCGACCGGCAATATTACTCTTCTCTTAAACCATGGAATTTTAGAGCGGCTGTCTAAAAACCTGGAGCCAAGCACCACGTCAAGTTGCTTGGTCCGGAGCAGTTCAACGGCTCCGTCAATGTCTTTAGGATTAAACTGTCTATCAGCATCAAAATGCGCCACTGTCTCCGCTCCTTGCGAAAGCGCGTAAACATCGCCGGTCTGCAACGCCGCTCCCTGGCCGCGATTAATCGGATGCCGAATCACGGTCGCTCCCGCCTTTTCCGCGACTTCCGCCGTAGTGTCAGTCGAACCATCGTCAACAACTACAATCTCTACAAATCCATGTTCAAAAAGGCCGCCTATCACGCGACCAATGTTTTTTGCTTCGTTATAGGCGGGGAGGATTACTGTAATCATAACTCGATGCGAATCTACAAATAAACACGAATATAGCGAATACAATATAAATGGTATTCGTCTTATTCGCATGAATTCGCTAGATTCGCATCAAGTTTACACCCTATGGCTATGGTTGAACAGCAGCGCTTCTTTGTTGGCGATGGCGTAGTCAATCGTTTTTTTCAAACCATCCTCCAAGCGCACCAAGGGTAGCCAGCCGAGCGCGTCTTTGGCGAATTTTAAATCCGGAGCGCCTTTTCGACTCAAGAAAAGCAGTGGCGGCTCATATTTAATCTTGGAAGAAGAATCCGTCATTTTTATAATCACGCGGGCAACATCGGCCATTTTGACGATTTTGTCATCTCCAAGATTCGCAACCTTCGCCTCCGGGTCGGTGCTCATCAACCTTACCAGGCCGGCGACAATGTCGGAAATATAACAGAGTGAATAAGAGAAGTCCTGGTCGCCATAAATTACCAGATCTTTTCCTTCCAACGCGTTCAAAATAAAATCCGGTATCAACTGCCCCTCAAACAGCCTCATTCTGGGTCCGTAAGTGGTAAAAATGCGCGCAATTTTCGCGTCCACTCCATGTACTTGCCGATAAGTCTCCACGCATGTTTCGGCAAATCGCTTTCCTTCGTCATAACATCCTCGCGGAGAGAGATGGTTTACTACTCCTTGGTCAGTTTCCTTGAATACGCCTTTTTTATCTGTGGCCTCCCCGTACACCACCGAACTGGAAGTAAAAACATATTTTGCCCGGTACTTCACAGCCAAATCCAGCGTATTTATCATTGCCGAAGAATTTGCCCAAAGCGAATGCATTTTTAAATTTTCAAAATCCTTTGGACTCGTGGGGCAAGCAAGGTGATAAATTTCTTGAATTCCCTGAAATTTGACTTTAAACTTTTCCAGTTCGTCAAAATTTTCCAAATCAATAGGCTTGTTTACGTCGTATTTTATAAATTCAAAATCCGGATATTGCAAAAAATGCTCAATATTGTGAGGATGGGAGTTGGAAAAATCATCCATACAAATGACCTTGGCTTCCTTTAACAAACGCTCGCACAAATGCGAACCGATAAACCCCGCCCCTCCGGTAACTAGCACGTTCTTTTTTTCAAAAATGGGAGAATCCATACCTTGTTTTTATGATGACTATCTAAATACAAAGGTCTTGTAAATTTAGATATTTTTTCCACAATCCGGCTTTTAAATCCCAAATCCAAAATCTCAAATCCCAAATTACAAATCTCAAATACAATCAATTATGTTTGGAATTTGGTTATTGGCGCTTATTTGGGATTTGGTATTTACATAGCCTGCAAATTTTACTCTATTATATCAATAACTTCTTCATTTCTGCAATAGCTCTACCAAACAGCCAATTTTTGGCTTCTGATAGCCGGGAGTTGGATCTGTTGGCCGGTTTCCTCGCCTGCTCCCATGGCAACAAAAGTCCCTCCGCGAGATGAGTAGCGAAGAGCTGGAGCGATTCTGGAAGTTCTTGTCCTGGCAAAGGCTAAATTCCATGACATATTGGGCAATATTTTACCAATTACTTCTTCGGACCAGCTATCCGAGGGAAGATCAATTACAGTATACACTAAATTTCGTTGTCTGGACAGCACGACTGCTATTTGACCTGAACCTTCCGCGCTCCAAACCGGGCCGTTTTCCATGGCGTATATTCCGGTTACGCCACGCATTACTTTGCGGCGCGCAACCCGGCCTTGCCAATCAACTTCACGCGTCAACATATTACGATTTTGCAAGGTAGCTATTATCATGTTTTCGGTCCGGCTGACGCTCCACTTGGCTACACGTCCGGAAACGCTTGTTTCTCTAATTTTACCGCCCAAAAAATCAAACTCAACGAAAAAAGTTCGGGTCTGCCTTCTGTCGGTTTGGCGAACAACCAGCTTCTTCTCGCCCGCCCCGTTAACCGCTATTCGCATATCATGGGAAATCCGGGGCGCGGACAGGGCTGGGTCATCAATAGAAAATTCTTGTCTGTCTCCGGTTGACGTATACAAAATTCTCACGTAATAGAAACTGTCTCGCCTAAGAAGAGTGAGTAATTCGGGCGAACTGTCATTATCAATGTCAACCGCGATCAAATCAACTATAGTCGCATCCGAGAAGGCGCTCACCACTTCGCGGGTTGCCTCCGATAAAGAATATTTCCAGATTTTATTGCCCTCCGCGTAATAAAGCGACTGAAAATCATAAACCATGGGCGCGGTCTCGGCCGCGAGTGTAAGCGCCCGGCCAATATTAAGACGCCCACGGCCCATGAGAGAGCTTTTTCCCGCGTTAGCCGAGTTCAAAGAATCTGAAGTATCTAACAGCATTTGGATTATTTCGTTAGGTCCCAAATCCGGCCGGTATGACGCAAGTAACGCGGCTGCTCCGGCAACGAGCGGCACGGCGAACGACGTACCCCTCCATGCGCCTCCGAAAGCCCTGCTGTAGCCATATTCCGGCGCGTAGCGTTCGGTGCTGAAGATTTGTTCTCCGGGCGCGGAAATATCCACGCATCCTCCGAAGTCGGAAAAACTGCTTAGTATATCAAAACTATTCACCGATGTCACGCCGAGAATCCAATTAGCGCTGTCTTTTCTGTCATAACAAATGGGATAACGGGGCTCTTCGTCCAAATTACCGGCTCCGAGCTGGGCATCATTGCCGGCCGCGGTAACAATCACCACTCCTCGCTCATACGCGCGACGCATGGTTTGCATTAAGTCCTCGTTAAAGGAAGTTCCCACAAAACTCATGCTCACCACTTTGGCGCCATTTTGCATAGCATATTCCAATGCCCGACCCACATCATAAAATGATCCACTGCCATCGTTGGCTATGGCGCGAATCGGCATAATACGCACTTCCCAATTAACACCCACGCCGTTTCTTCCATTGTCGCCCTTTGCTCCGATTAATCCGGCCACAATCGTTCCGTGATTAATTGCCTCGCGATCATCTGTCAAAGGACCTGTCACAGATGTTCTGACGTCATTATTATTTTCAACAAAATTCCACCCGTGTATGTCGTCAACATACCCGTTCCGGTCGTCGTCTATGCCGTTTGCTTCTACTTCTCCGGGATTTCGCCAAATATTATCGCGCAAATCTTCGTGCTCTATGTCGACTCCCGTATCAATAATGGCGACCGTTACCTGCCTGGAACCGGTGGCAATATCCCAGGCCGCCGGAGCGTTTATCTGGTTCCACATTGACGCCTGAAGCTGAAATTCAGTATCATTAGGCGCTCTGGCATATACCCCCGTACCCATGAATGAAAAAACTACCGCGAGAATCATCGCGATTGATTTTTTGACGAAGTTGTGATATTCTGTAAGAAACATCGCTGGAAATTGCTATTTTTAAATTTCATAGGTAGTATATATGAAATTAATGAAATAGCCAATAACTATGACTGTAAAGTTCAAAGTTCAAAATCCTAATGCCAAATCAAGTTCAAATGACTAAAATCTAAAATACCGACTATTACTGTCATTCCCGAGAAAGCGTGAATCTAGGTCGCATCGGTTATGCCTAAATCAATGACGACATGGATTTCCATTTGCATGGGGATGACAAGGGTTTTGTCATTGGATTTAGTTTAATTTGACATTTGGGTTTTGAACTTTGGATTTAAGGCCGTTGGTCATTGATCATTTCAAGCATATGCATCGTCTTCGTCAATTTACTCTGGCACTCGGCGATTTATGCGCTCTGGCCGCGGGTCTGTACGCGGCAGTGGCATTGCGTTATTTTGGACGGCCGGGCAATGAATTAGCTGAGCTTATTATACCGATGAGTCAGCTTTTTCTTGCGGCTATTATCATCAATTTCATCGCCGGACTATACCACACCGAGGGAGTAAAAAACTCGTGGCGCTTTTATCAAAAAACGGCGATCGCTATGTTGGTATGGACCGGCTTAGGCGTTTTATACTTTTATATCAATCCCGGGGTCGGGGTTTCCCCAAAGACCATCCTGGTGCTCACTGCCGTTTTTGGATTCGGGTTGATCGCCGTATGGAGATACGCGTACAACAGATTCCTTTCCACTTCTATCTGGCAAACAAACATCGTTTTCGTCGGCATAACTCCGGAGGTATCGGAATTGGCAGACCTAATTAAGAGAGAACCCCAGCTGGGATATAGGGTGAGAGGTGTTATTAAAAACCAAAACGACGTTGGCGCGCTTTATTCTGACGCGCCCGCCTTTCAAGCTCTAAACGAACTTTTCGCCGCTAATTCCGCGGACCCGGTGAATTTGGTGGTCCTTGCGCCGCATGTAGCCAACAGCCCGCAACTCCTCAAAGACCTTTACACCGGCCTTTTCCGCCAAATCGCCATAACCAACCTGGCTGATCTATACGAAGAATTAATGAAACGCATCCCTCCGTTCACGTTTTCCGAAGGTTACTTTATCGCCAATCTCAAAGAACACTACAAAAAAATTTATGACCGTTTTAGAATACTGGCGGATTATGGCGCCGCCACGATTATCGGTTTAATTTTCGCGATAACTTTTCCAATTGTCGGATTAGTAATCAAAATCTCGTCCGCGGGGCCGATATTTTACAAGCAGGAACGCGTGGGCAGACTTGGCAAATCATTTCTGATGTACAAATACCGCACCATGAAAACATTGTCTTCTGACGGAAGCGCCGAAGTAAACGGTCCGCAGTTTGCCGGCCATCGCGATAACCGAATCACCTGGATTGGCAGACTATTGCGTAAATCCCGCATTGACGAGCTGCCCCAATTCATTAATATCCTTAAAGGTCAAATGGCCATCATCGGCCCACGCCCGGAACGCCCCGAATTTGTGTCAGAACTCACCCAAAAAATGCCCTACTACGCCCTGCGCCACCTAATAAAGCCCGGCATCTCCGGCTGGGCGCAAGTCCATAACGCCTACTACGGCACCATTGAAGAAAACCTGCGCAAACTGGAATACGATCTCTACTATATTAAAAACAGAGGCCCTTTGCTGGACCTCTCAATTCTTCTTAGGACGGTGAATATTTTGGCTAGGATGATTGGACGATGATAACGCCAGATTACGCCGATGGTAGAGACGGGGCATGCCCCGTCTCTACCGTGCTAGGGAAATAACTCTCCCTCCGCTTCATCGCTGCCTTCACCAATCCCACAAACAACGGATGCGGATGCAAGGGGCGGGATTTAAATTCCGGATGATATTGCGTGCCGACAAAATAGGGGTGATTCTTGAGTTCAATAACCTCCACTAGATCCGCTTCCGGGTTTATCCCCGCCATCATCATACCCGCTTTCTCCAGGCGTTCGCGATATTCGTTGTTGAATTCATAACGATGACGATGGCGCTCGTTTATCTGCTCTTGTCCGTAAAGTTTTTGCGTTTTCGTTCCCTTGCGCAACATGCACGGATAAGCGCCGAGCCTCATGGTGCCGCCATAGCGGTTCTGCTTCACATTCTCCGCCTGTTTGGGGTTTATGTGGATAATCGGCTCCGGAGTTTTTGGTTCAACCTCCACGGAATGAGCTTTTTCAATCCCAAGTACATGGCGCGCAAATTCTATGGTCGCCAGTTGCATCCCATAACACAAACCCAGATACGGGACATTGTTCTCTCTGGCATACCGAATAGCCGTGATAATTCCCTCAATGCCTCTAGTTCCAAATCCGCCGGGCACGAGAAGCGCGTCATAATCGCGTAAGGGCAGAAGACCTTCTGCCCCAACATTAACTTTCTCCGGATTCTTTTCATAATTCTCGGAATCAATCCAAGTCATCTCTGCTTGGACGTTATTGTATCCGGCCGCGTGCTTAACCGCCTGGATCACGGAAGTGTAAGAATCAGCCAAAGTGAAATCGCCGGTGGCAAAATATTTGCCGACCACCGCTATTTTAACCTGCTTTTTGGGATTTTTAAGTTTATTCACAAACAAGTTCCACTCGCCGCTCTCTTTTGACGGAAGTTTCATTTTTAATCGTTCGGCCAGCAATTCGCCCATTTTTTGTTTTTGTAAAACCATAGGAATTTCGTAAATACTCGGCACATCGGGAGCCGAAATTACATCGTCCTTGGATCGTAGCCAACAAAAAAATGCCAGCTTTTCGCGGCGCGGTTTGTCCAATTCAAATCTGCCTCGGGCAATAATAAAATCCGGTTGGATGCCGGAATTGTTGAGGGTGCGCGCGGCGTGCTGGGTAGGCTTGGTTTTCATTTCTCCCAAGTGCGACGGTACCGGCAGATAGCTCACCAACACAAACGCCACGTCATCCGGATTATCTAATTTCATCATTCTGGCCGCTTCCAAAAATAAAATATTCTCGTACTCGCCCACTGTCCCGCCTATTTCCACCACCATGATATCAGCTTTGGCTTTTTCCGCCGCTGTCTTAATGCGCCCCACCACCTCCATTGGCACATGCGGCACCACCTGCACGCAATGCCCCTTATACTTCATGCTTCTCTCTTTCTCAATAACACTCATGTACACCCGGCCGGTGGTCATATAATTTACGGAAAAAATATCCGTATCCAAAAATCTTTCATAATTGCCGATGTCCTGATCTGTTTCATCACCGTCCTCGGTAACGAAAACTTCCCCATGCTCCACCGGGTTCATCGTTCCGGCGTCAATATTGATATATGGATCTATTTTAATCGCCGAGACGTTGAACCCATAGTTTTTAAAAATACGGCCTATGGAAGCAGTGGTAACGCCTTTCCCCACGCCCGAAAGTACTCCGCCGATGACGAAGATGTATTTGGTTGGCATAAAAAATGGAAAATGTTATTTAGCCCACAATTACAACGACAGTTATATTGCTCTCTAACCCGTGCCCTAATTTAATCGTGGCTTCATGCTCGCCGGCTTCTTTGATAGACTTCATTGAGATCTGGTTTTTTTGCACGTTAAATCCTTTGTTTTGCAAAGCCTCGGCCACCTTTTGCGGCCCGACAGCGGCGTATAATTGGCCAGATTCGCTGGCCTTGGCAGAAATCTCTAGTTCATACCCTTCCAGCCGCTCTGCCATTGTCTGTTGTTCCTGCAAATCCTTTTCGGCGTGTCGCGCTTGGCGAACTTTGCGAGTATCTCGCTCCGCTATCAAGCTTTGAGACGCCGGCACCGCCAAATGCCGAGCAAATAGAAAATTGCGGGCATAGCCGTCCGCCACTTCCTTTACTTCGTCCACACGACCTAAATCACCCACATCTTGAAGTAGAATGACTTTCATATTATAAACTAAAACATCAGACTTGACCAGTTTGCTTTTTTTGAAGGTTTACAGTAGTATTATACTAGATTCTGAGTTGAGATGTCAAAATCCTTAACAAGGATACGATTTTCAATTATCAATTTCCAATCAATTTTCAATTATTCAATTATCATTGTTCAACCATTCAAGGTCATCCCCACGAAAGTGGGGATCCCAGACATCCGATGCTATTAGTTGACCGTTGAGCGACCTAGATTCCCCTTTTCAGGGAAATGACAATGAAGAGTAACCGGTAATTGGTTAATTTAAAATTGTCTCGTATTCCATATATCGTGTATAGTATTAATTACCAAGTAAATGAACTTTTCTATGATTTCTAGAAACCAATCTGATGATAAATCTTTCAAATCCGGTTTCATCACTCTGGTCGGTCGTTCAAACGTGGGCAAATCTACGCTTCTGAACAGTCTGGTTGGCACCAAGATCGCGGCAGTAACGGACAAGCCGCAGACAACTAGAAATATTATCCATGGAGTTCTTAATTTCCCGGCCGGGTTTGACGAGAATAGTCCCGAGGCATTCGGCCAGGCGGTTTTTGTGGACACGCCAGGTGTTTTCAAAGAGCATCACAACTCATTATCCGGCAAACTTACCGAAAGAGTCCGCGAGGCGCTTCATAATATTGATATGATTCTGTACGTGGCCGACCCAAGCAAAAGTCTTGGCGCCGAAGAACGATATACACTATCGCTGGTCCGAAACTTGGAAATACCCAAGCTTCTCATTATAAACAAATCCGATCTGCCGGATGATGAAAAACCTTATCTGGAAGATTATCGCGCGCTCACTTCTGATTTTAACAGCGTGTTTGAGCTGTCGGCTTTGCGCAACCGGCACATTCAGCCGTTGAAGCAAAAAGTTTTTGAACTGCTCCCCCATGGAGAACCGGCTTACCCGGAAAATCAGCTCACGAACATTGACGAACGATTTTGGGTAGCGGAGATAGTAAGGGAAAAAATATTTAAAGCCTTACGCAAAGAAGTCCCCTACACTACTCATGTTGAGGTAACGAATATTGAATTAAGGGATGATGCGGTAAATGGCAAAAAACCCGATGCCGGAGTTTATGTAATTGACGCCACCATATTCACTTTTGACAGCAGATATAAAAAGATGATCATTGGCGCGGGTGGCCGGGCAATAAAAGAAATCGGCATCGCCGCCCGCAAAGAGCTGGCGGCCGCGCTGAACAAAAAAGTATACCTCAACTTGGAAGTTGAGACAGATAAGCATTGGCAAGAGAGGGCGTGAACTAGGATAGCGCGAATATGCTTGAGCGCCGCTTACTTCACCTGCAATGACCGTTATGTAATCGGCCTAAACTATCTTACCAATTTTATGGATAACAACCGAGCGTCGACCGCGACAACGCAACTAAAATTAACCGACATAGCCGAGGAGGTGGCAAAACTGATGCGCGCTAATAGCCGGCAATACGGCAAAAACCTCTATACCATGCCATCGCCCGAAACATATCCTTACCAATGGCTGTGGGATTCTTGCTTCCATGCCATAATTTATAGCCACTTTGATCCAAACCGAGGCAAGGAGGAAATTTTATCCCTGCTTTCCAAGCAATTCCATAATGGCATGTTGCCGCATTTGATTTACTGGCGGCGCGGGCCGGTGATTGACATTGACTGGGGCCAGGGGCGCCGCACCTCCAACATCACCCAGCCGCCGATGATCGCTTACGCCGTCTGGCGCTTGTTCCAAAAAGATCAGGACGTGGAATTCTTAAAATCAATTTACCCTAATCTTTTCCATTATTACAAATACTTACTTAATGAGCGAGATCCGCATCAGCGGAATTTGTTAGGCATAATCAACCCGGACGAATCGGGCGAAGATAACTCACCGCGGTTTGACACTCTGCTCGGCCTCCCGCCCATCCACCAGTTTGAAGAAAATTTGAGAAAACGCGCCGATCTGGTGCAAGAAAATATCAAATGCAAATTTGACGCGCCGTTTTGCATGAAAAATTTTTTTTGGGTGAAAGACGTGCCGTTTAACGCCATTATGGTAGAAAATTTGCAATGCTTGTCATATATCGCGCAAAAAATTGACCGCGAATACGACGCGGCGTATTTTGACCGTTCGCGCGAGGAAATCGTTAAGGCGATGCGGGAATTAATGTGTGAGGACGGCTTGTTTTGGTCAACGCACGGTGGAAATTATCAAAGAATTAAAGTAAAGACCTGGGCAATTTTCGCCCCTTTATTCGCGCGCATTTTAGAAAAAGCCGAAGCCGAAAAATTAGTAAATAAACACCTGCTGAACGAAAAAGAATTTTGGGATGCCTACCCTCTTTCCACCGTCTCCAAAGACGAGGCTTCGTTTAGCCCGGCCGAGATGTGGCGCGGGCCCGCTTGGATAAGCGTAAATTGGCTGGTCTACAAGGGGCTCGTGAATTACGGCTTTAACGATGCGGCCGAAAAGATCAAACAATCTTCGCTGGCGTTAATAAAAAAATCCGGATTCAGAGAATATTATAACCCCAAGACCGGGGAGGGTCTGGGGGCAAACCACTTTACTTGGGGTGGCTTGGTTTTGGATATGGATTAAAAAGTTTGAAAATTTTTTATGAAACGTTATTCTTTGGGCATTGATATTGGCGGAACTAAGATGCGCGCTGTTTTATTAGAGGGCAAAAAAATCGTCCGCGCCTTGGAACTCAAAACTCCCAACACTAAACAAAAATTCATTAATAATTTGAAACGGTCGGAAGGATTGGCCTTCAATCGAAAAATTCCGGTCGGGATCGGCGTGGCGGGGATAATAAAAAATACGACCGTAGTCTTAAGCCCTAACATACCCTATCTCAAAAATTTTGATTTTAAAAAAAAATTACCGCTGAGCACCAAGATAAGAGTTGATAATGACGCGCGTTGCTTTGCGCGCGGCGAAGCAAACTTTGGGGCAGGCAAAAAATTCAAGAAAGCTTTTGCGGTCACAATCGGGACGGGGGTTGGCCGCGCTTGCGTCCAAGACGGCGCGGTAAAAAATATCAAAAAATTTGAATATCCCGAAACATGGGAAAATGAATACCAAAAAATACGCGCGAAACATGATGACGCGGCATTAGCCATTTTCCTCGGCCGCAAATTATTCGCGCTTATCAAGTCCTATCAGCCAGACGCGCTAATTTTGGGCGGGGGCGCTTTAGCTAAAAAACGATTTTTTGTCCTCTTGAAACAGGAATTGAAACGGCTTAGTTTCTCAAAATCAATATTGCGCGCCCATTTTAAAAAAAATGCTGGCGCGATTGGCGCTGCTTTGGCATGGCAATCTTAACAAAATATTTTTTTATGGTCAACTTCCTTGATTGTAAATTATAGTTTATGAAACAACTTTTTATCATGATCGCCGGCGTGGTGGCAATTGTCAGCCTCGTGGTTTCGGCTTTTACTTTTAGGCAAGTCCACCAAGAGAAAGCTGCTTTGCTTGAGGATTTACAGCGCCGTACCGCCCTCTTAGCCGACAGTCTTAAAGAATCAATCCGGCCATCTTATTTAAACGGCGCCACCTCTACTCTCCAAAAAGTATTAGACAGATTCGCCGGCCGCGAGCGCCTGCTCGGCCTCGCCGTGTTCAACAACAAAGGCGATTTATTCGCCACCTCGGCCGAACTGCCGCCAGCTTTGGCAAGCGAGTCAGAAATACCGTGGCAAACCATGGATGCCGATAGCGCCTTGGGCGGCTTTGGCGTAGCGGACGAAAACAGCAACGTATACATTTTCGCCACGCCCCTGCACGAAGACGAAAAAGTAATCGGGACTTTGGCCGTTTACCAAAGGGCCAGCTACATAAACGACACTATTAGAAAAATTTGGGAAACAAATTTATTGCGTCTGTTGGTCCAGGCCGTATTATTTTCGATCGCCGTAATTCTAATTTTACGGTGGATTATTTCTCGGCCGATTTTAAATATGGTTGAATATATTCGAAAAGTGCGGATCGGCGGCGCCTCGACCGGGCCAAACGAAATGCATAGCCACGGTTTTTTTAATCCTATAACCTCCGAGATTTTTAAAATGGCCAAAAGTTTGCTGCTGGCCAGGACCGCAGCTAGCCAGGAAGCGCGCCTGCGCCTCGAAAAAATAGATTCACCATGGACGGCCGAACGGCTTAAAGAATTTATTAAGGCCAATTTAAATGAGCGACAAATTTACTTGGTTTCCAATCGCGAACCGTATATTCATAAAAAAATAAAAAACGAAATTCAATATGTCGTGCCGGCAAGCGGCATGGTGACGGCGCTAGAGCCGGTTATGGAGGCCTGCGGGGGTACTTGGATGGCGCACGGAAGCGGCGATGCCGACAAACAAACGACAGACGAGAACGGAAAACTTAGGGTTCCGCCGGATGAACCTAAATATACTTTAAAAAGAATTTGGCTTACCGAAAAAGAGATAAAAGGATACTATGTCGGTTTTTCTAACGAAGCCTTGTGGCCGCTCTGCCACATGGCCCATACCCGCCCCATCTTCCGCGAAGAAGATTGGAAGGAATACCGCAAAGTCAATGGCAAATTTGCGCACGCCCTGCTCGACGAAATCAAAAATGTCCAGCGCCCGCTTATTTTAATTCAGGACTATCACTTTGCCTTGCTACCCGAAATGATCAAAAAAAGCCGCCCCGATGCCGAGGTTGTGCTCTTTTGGCATATCCCGTGGCTTAGCGCCGAAAACTTTAGCATCTGCCCGTGGCGCAAAGAAATATTGGAAGGCATGCTAGGCGCGGATATTATCGGCTTCCATATCCAGCAGTATTGCAATAATTTTTTGGATACCGTTGACAAAGAAGTAGAATCAGTCACCGACCTCGAAAGATTCTCCATCACCCACAAAGGCCATACCGCGTATATAAAATCTTTTCCCATCAGTGTTGCCTTTACCGAAGACGTTAAGAGCGATCAGCCAAAATCACGCCTGCTCGAAAATCTCGGCCTAAAAACCAAATACTTGGGCATCGGCATTGACCGCTTGGATTACACTAAAGGCATCTTAGAGAGATTGCGAGGCATGGAATTCTTTTTTGACCGTTATCCCGACTTTAAAGAGCGTTTTATTTTTCTGCAGGTATCGCCGCTTAGCCGCCAAAGAGTGGAAAAATACCGCCAGTTTAACGAAGACGTCACTCGCGAGGCCGAACGCATCAACAAAAAATTGCAGAGCGGCGATTGGCAGCCGATTGTGCTGCTTAAAGAGCACCTGACCCACGAAGAAATTTATCCGCTTTATCGGGCGGCCAACCTATGCCTCGTAACGTCCCTTAGTGACGGCATGAATCTAGTGTCAAAGGAATTTATTTCGGCGCGCGGCGACGAGGCGGGTGTTTTGATTTTGAGCCAGTTTACCGGCGCGGCCCGCGACTTAAAGGCCGCCCTTACTATCAATCCGTATAGCGCCGAAGAAACGGCCGAGGCCATCCATAGGGCTTTAACCATGGTGCCCACCGAACAATACCGCCGCATGAAAAAAATGCGCGATAGTGTAAAAAATTATAATGTCTATCGCTGGGCCGCGGAACTTATTAAGGCTGTAGCCAGCCTGGCTTAATCGCATGAAGGACTTATTTAAATTTTTACCTTGCGTATCAAAAAAAATCTCGGGCGCGCCGGGAGTTTTGTTGATGTTGGATTTTGATGGCACGCTCTCGAATATAGCCAAAACGCCCGCCCGAGCGCGCTTGCCGAAAAGTAATGAAAGAATTTTGCAAGTTTTGGCGCGGTATGTTCCGATCGCGATTGTCAGCGGACGATCTCTAAACGATATTAAGCGCAAAATCGGCATCAAAGGTATTGTTTACGCCGGCAATCACGGGTTGGAATGGGAAATAAAAAATAAAAAAGGCGCCGTAAAAATCCCTTCAGGCCAAACCCTGACAATCGCCAAGGCCCACGCGCAATTATGTAAATTAGTTGAATCTTACCATGGGTCGTTGTTGGAGAATAAATCGTTGTCGCTGTCTTTGCATTATCGCTTGCTTAAAAAAAAATTTGTAAAAAAATTTTTATCCGACGCGTGGCAAATTCTTTCGCCTTTTCTAAAAAAACGTTTGCTCAAAATATCTCACGGTAAAAAGGTGGTGGAGGTCCGCCCGGCTCTGCTTTGGGACAAAGGACGGATGGTAAATTTCTTGCGCAAAAAATTGGGGTTTAGTTTGGTGCCGATTTATATCGGCGATGACGCGACCGATGAAGACGCGTTTAAAGCGCTAAGGACGGGGATAACAATTAAAAATGGGCAAAACCAAAATAGCCAGGCCGTTTACTTCTGCCACAGCGCCAAGCAAATTAATTTATTTTTAAGGTGGCTGTTAAAAGAATTGAAATAAAACACCGTCGGCTTGTGCCCGCAGTGATCAATTTTAATTTTTTTGTAATATTCACCGTGAACAAAATAACCCGCCCCAAAGTACAAAGACATTGCAACAAAAAAGTGTAATTTTAGCCAAATAAATAATTTTACATGTCAACCCAAAGTAGAAATGTCACCCTTCCACCAATATAGGAATGTCACCCCTTCGTGGTTTGTAAATTAAGTTTGTTAAAATTAGTCACCAAGAATTGTCTTTTCCACGGGTGGCTGGCCGGTGGCCGGTAGGTTGGTTTACCGGTGGTAAGAGCCGGTAAATTTACCTTGCAAACTTTCTCCGGTCGCCTTGGTAAAACCACATATTGTAATTCTTTGCCACGCAGTTTCAGTTTAATGATCCCATCTAAATGTTCTTCAATTTGCGCCTTGTCTTTCCGGCACACCACTACCGGTTGTTGTTGGTTCAATTGGAAATACTGGTTTTCAAATTGGACAGTAAAGTCATTCATCACCACCCTAGTGGAATGGACAGAAAATATGCTGTCCATATTGGCTGTATCGGTCTTAGTCAGTGGTCGATGCAAATCGGCTCGCTTCTCCGGTACAACGGCAAACTGAGTATTGAAGTCGGGAATAAATTTCTCTATTAGAAATTTATTGGCGGTTTCAATATCAGAGATATTATGTAATCGCAGTTCTTTGACCAATCGGTCTTGCAGTGTCCCAAACATTCTTTCCACTCGGCCCTTAGCCTCCGGGCTATGGGCCGAGATGAGGTTAATTCCCAGGTCTTGGCAAGCCCTTTGGAATTGGGTAATCAGATCTTTGTTATCTTGTGCGCTCTTGTGGTTAATCTTGTAGGTACTGAATTTATCCAAGTAAATACTGGTTGGTTTACCCTTCTCTTTAACGTAGGCCTTCCAGAAGGTGAACGTGGGTGTTATGCCCTCGTGGTGGTCAAATACCGCTTTAGTTATCTTACTGGTGGCGTCGTCAACGGAGAGGAGTAAACAACATTCTTCTGCCCTATCTTCAAACCAGTGATGGTAGCTACCATCATACTGTTCCATCGTGCCATAGTTCTCTTTCCGTGGTCGCCACTCGCGGTGTTCTTTATTCTTCTTTCGATGTCGTGGTTTCCAAAGATTGTTTTCGGACATCAATGTCCTCAATGATTCATCGCTAATTTTAATCTGGTCTAGCTTCCATAACGTCTCGCTGGCAAACGTGGGACCAAAGCCGGCGTAGGTTGTTTTTAACAAATCCACAATTTTGTCTGCCACTATTTTATCCAGTTTACGATTGCTAGGTTGACCCCGGCTTTGGTTAATTAGACCGAGGGCGTTATCCTTTTTAACTCGCTTCTTTAATCGTTTTACTTGTCGAATTGGCAGACCTAGTTGTTCGCCCGCTTCGCGGGCGACAATCTGCTGGCCAATCAGTCGGTTGATTACACCTAAACGGTCAATTTCTCTGGTCGACATAGTGATTAATGTCATAGTCTGTAGGGTTAATGAATAACCGCACAGTATACCACGGGGGTGACATTTCTACTTTGGTATGGGGTGACATTATCACTTTGGGGCGACAATAAATAATTTTACATTGACAAAACCGTCTAACTATTTTATCCTATGAACACTTTTCTTGTGAAGGAGACGAGAAGATGAATGGAGAACGATGGTACACGGAGATGTTCTTCTTTCTAGCCACCGTGCTGATTGCGGGCGGCCTGCTACTGGCTACCGTGCCACTGATCGGGCCAAACGATCTGGAGGCGCGCAATCTCGGCTTGCGTATCGCCGCAAGCGGGGTTGGGGTGTCAATCTGCGCCGCTCTCCTGCCTCCAAAGCCGGCGAGCAGTCGCTGGTCTTGGTGGCGCCGCCGGCAAGAGATGCGCAAGCTCCGCAAGGATCTAATGGCCTCGGATCGCTAGCGGTCCATCTCCCACCCACGCTAGCAAATCAACCAAAACATGGGCGGACCAATTTCCTCGGCCTGTCCCACACCAGCAATTGACATATTGATTGCTGATGTGGGCCGAGGAAAAAAAATAAATTACCCCGACTTAAAGTCGGGGTAATTTTAATGTATTGAGTATTTACCGTGTCGTGGTAGCCGTGGTTGAGGTTGGTATGCTGGCGTTGGAAACAATCAATTGCACGGCCCTTTCAACCATCGCGTCCTCTCCTATTTTTTCTTTTTCCCAATCCTGCTTCACCTCAATATCCGGTGCGATACCCTGTTCGTTGATATTTTTTCCATCCGGCGTCAGCCATTCAGCCACAGTCAGTTTAAGGGCGGAGCCGTCGGGGAAAACCTCAAAATCCTGAACTGATCCTTTCCCAAAAGTTTTTTCGCCAACAACTATGGCCTTCTCATGATCTTGCAACGCTCCGGCCACGATCTCCGAGGCAGAGGCGGATCCGCCGTTTACCAACACAACAGTACGCGCGCCGTCCAGACGATGATCGCCGCGGGCTGTTCTGGTTTCTGCGATACCACTTTTCCCTCGCTGGCTCACTACAACTCCCTCGCGCACCCATTCGCTCGCCATCTCCACGGCCGCGTCCAAGTAACCGCCGGGGTTGTTGCGCAAATCCAAAATAACTCCGCGGGCGCGACGGCGTTTTATCTGCTTTACGGCGCTATCAAATTCACTCCAGGTGTTATCGTTAAACTGCATGACGCGCAAATAGGCTATATCATTATTTTTCCAGGATAACGCCACGGCCGGCACGTCAATTTTGGCGCGAGTTATGGTTATTTCCTTAAAGCCTTGTACGCCAGTCCCCTTTATGGTCAGCGCCACCTGCGAGCCGGCCGCCCCCCTAATTCTGGACACAGCCGTGTTCACATCAATGCCAAACGTGTCTTTTTTATCTATGGCGACAATGTTATCGCCCGGACGCAAACCAGCCCGTTCCGCCGGCGATCCCACCAAAGGCGAAATAATCATCAATTGATTATTTTTTATCCCAATCTCCGCGCCAATGCCTTCCAACTCTCCCGACAAATCTCTGGTGAACTCCGCGGCGGCCTTAGGCGGAAAATATAGTGAATATGGATCTCCGAGGGATAACACCAGCCCTTGAATGGCGCCATAAAACAAATCCACGTCATTCACCGGCTGTTTGACGTATTTGTCTTTAACCTTATCCCACACCTCCCAAAACTGATTAAAATCAACGCTGTCCGATCGATTCAGCGAACGGTTAAGATTCAACACCTTATTTATATCAATATTGCCCCGCTCATTCGTAATCTGCTTTTTAACATACCAAGCGCGGCCAACCAGCACTCCGGAACCGAAAGAAAAAATAAAAATTATGATGGCCAGATACACGCCAACATATTTATGCGCGCGGGCTTTGATGGGGGAAAAAAGCATAGAAATGTAAAAATTAAAAATCAATCCTCAACCACTTCAATATTCGCCCCCGCCCCATTCAACGTCTCATACAAATTCTCATACCCCCTGTCAATCGCGTAGGTATTGCGTAGTATGGACTGTCCCTGCGCGGCGAGCATACAGATCAGGTTTACAACGGCCAGACGCAACGCCGGCGGCGCTTCAAGTTCATTTGGAGTAAACCTAGTCGGGCCCTCCACCATGGCGCGATGCGGATCAAGCAAGGTTACTCGCGCTCCAAGTTTTTGCAAATCCGCGTATCCAACGGCGCGGTTCTCATACGCCCAATCATGTACCATAGTACGGCCTTTGGCTTGCGTCAAGATCGGCACAAACAGCGGAAGATTGTCAATATTCAACCCGGGGAACGGACGACCGTATATCTTGTCCGGCAGAGCCGTGAGTTTGCTTGGAGTGACTTTAATGTCAGCCACGCGAAATTTTCCATTTCTTGATTTTCGCTCGCTAACAACCTTAAACTTCTGCCCCATGATTTCCAGTTTGCACAGCTCCAAATCCAAAAAATCCAACGGACAGTTTTTTACCGTGAGTTTTGAACCGGTGACAATGGCGGCCGAAAGATAAGTCATGGCCACAATCGGATCCGGCATAACCGGGTACTCTTTTACCGATTTAAGCTGTTTCACCCCTTCAATAATCAAAGTGGTGGAACCTATGCCTTTTATCTTTGCTCCAGCCTTTTGCAAAAAATAACACAGGTCCTGCACCATGTAGTTGGCTGATGCCATTTTAATGGTGGTTGTTCCTTCTGCCAGCGCCGCGGCCATGATCGCGTTCTCGGTTGTCGTGTCTCCGGATTCATACATCACTAGATTCGCGGCTTTTAAAGGGTGACTATTGCGGACAGCGTAATCGCATTTTTTTGACTGAACCTTAACGCCAAATTTTTCCAAAGCGTACCAATGCGGCCTTACCGTGCGCTCACCCAATCTGCAACCGCCTGATTTGGGCATTAAGTAACTGTCTACTCGCGCGGCCAGCGCTCCCCACAACAAAAGGGAGGCGCGCGTTTTCTCGGTCGCCTCTTTATCAATGCTAGCTAAGCTTAACTCGCCAGAACTGTCCATTTCAACTTTGCGCTCGCCTAACGCCTTAATCCGCACGCCGATGCTTTTGAGGAGTTCAATAATACGGTGGACTTCTTCAATATCCGGAACATCAGTGAGCGTTACCTTGCCCCGAACCATTATTGCCGCGCACAAAATCGCCACCGCCGAATTCTTGGCCGACTGATTTTCTATCACCCCGCTCAATTTTTTGCCGCCATTGATGATGAGAGAAGACATAAATTTGAGAATGACCAATAACCGTGAGAATGACCAATAATCAAATGACCAATACCTAATTTCTAATGACCAATGACAATAAGTTCAAAATCCAAAATCCTAATGCCAAATCAAGTTCAAATGACTAAAATCCAAATAGCAGATATTTTGGGTTTTGAATTTAGGATTTGATTTGACATTTGGGTTTTGAACTTTGGATTTAAAGCCGTTGGTCATTTTCCACATCCTCCTTGCTTCTCCATCGCATTTCCGCTATGATATAGCTTAAGTATACTATAAATTGAGACTCTTTACAATATGGAATATCCCGGCGCGAAATTTACCCGTCCTTTGCGGCGAGCTTTGCTCGTGTTTTTTATCGCGCTGTTTTTTATCATCTCCCCGATGGTTGTTCTGTTCGCCTCCGGCTACCGCTATGACTGGTACGCGCGCCGGCCGGTGAAAAACGGCTCAATGAGCATTGATGTTGAGCCGGAAACAACCCAAGTCATTATCACCGGCAACAGATTAAAATTTAACGACGATGTGCCGGTGCGCTTGATGAACATTCCGCCGGATAAATATACCGTGAGGCTGGCGGCGGACGGATATTACCCGTGGATTAAAGATCTGGAAGTAAAAAGCAAACAGACCGCTTATATTAAAGAAATTGGCTTGCTCCGCCAAAAAACTCCGGACATGATTGTTTCGGGACAAATTGCAAATTTAGCGTTGTCAGATGACGGAGCTTATTTATTGTATATCCTGCAACGCGAAAAAATTACGGAAATCTGGAGCAAAAATCAAGAATCGCGGACACCGGCGATACTGATGCGGTTCTCAAATACCGAACCGCTTAAGATAACGTGGGCTCCGAACAACCGCTACGCCGTGGTAAGCAACCTTGAGCCGCCCTATCGGCGAGTTACGATTATTAACCCTGATCTGGCAGGGTGGTACCATAATATCAGATCGGGAACACAGCCGCTTATTGAAAAATTCCAATGGAATAATTCCAATGAACCGGAATTGATCTACAGCGCCAAAAAAACAATTAAATCAATTTTGTTCCCCGGCAAGCAAACAAGAACCGTAGCCAAGAACAACTTTGCGGATTGGTTCATGGAGCAAAATCAGCTTTGGACGCTTCGGTTTAACACCACGTCGCGTCAATATGTTGTCTTTAAGGATAGTTTGGGATTTCCGTCGGAATATAGGAAATTAAAAAAATTTGATAACGCGACTTCCACAGTCGCTCCGAATAATTGGGACATTATTGCCGCGCGATCCGGAAACATACTGCTAAAACAACCTGGCGCGCCGCAGATGCTGTTGATAACTCCTCAAGACGATTTTGACATTAACGCGGAACGATTTCTGATTTCACGATATAACAATTGGTGGCTATTTTGGACGCCATGGGAGCTTTGGTCATATTCCCCAAGCGAACAGCCATATCTTTTGAATCGTTCCGGCGAACAATTACGTTTTGTAGAGCCGCTTGATCAATACAACACCCTGGGATTAATCTGGGCAAACAAAGCTACCGCCTTGTACCCTTACTATTTAGTCACTCAAACCCTCCTTTCCGGCGACATCCGCCAATTCGCCACCGACAGCGAAAGAAAAATCCTTTATTTATTGGGGACTTTGAATGGCCACGAGGGGCTGTGGTCGTTAGAATATTAATATGAAACTAACCATTTACTCCGACGGCGGCGCGCGGGGAAACCCGGGGCCGGCGGCTACCGGGGTGGTCGTTAAAGATGAAAAAGGTAAAAACATCGCCTCCTTTGGAGAATACTTGGGCAAGCAAACCAACAACTACGCCGAATATATGGCGTTGATTTCGGGTTTAAAAAAGGCTAAGGAGATCGGGGCTGACGAAGTGGAATGCATACTGGACAGCGAGCTCATTACCAAACAGATGCGTTTGGAATACAAAGTAAAAGAACCAACCTTGCAAAAACTTTTTGTCCAAGCCTATAACGCGGCTAGCCAATTTAAAAAAGTCACCTACCGCCATACCATGCGGCATAACAATATTGAGGCGGATAAGCTGGTGAACGAGGTGTTGGATAAAAGGGGTTGTACGAAATAAATTTTTTGTCTTTTTTTATATTTTCCCGTGACGGTTGGCGAATTGCGAACGAAACAAATTTTTTTTGATTGATTTTGAAGGGGTATTAGGTGTTTTCGCCCGTTGCGAAACTGGCAAAAACCGATTTTATTTAAAAAAATAAAGCCGTCAGTTTGACGGCTTTATTTTGAGAAGTTATTACGCTCGTACCGTGCATTTCCACGAGATAGAGTCGCCTTTCCCAACATTGTTCTCCCAATGCAAGGGCTGAAGATTGTCCATGTTGTCGGATACGCCAAGCGCAGATGGTTTGATATGATCAATTTCCCATCCATACTTGGCATCTCGATCGCCATGCTGGTCAAATTGCATCCACATTCCGCAGGCGTCCTTCCGGAAACCATTAGTATCGTTTTCAGCGCTGACATATGTTGCTTTTTGCCAGACCTTTTGAATGGCGGCCGGCAACCATTTTTCTTTCTTGTACATAGTACACAGTGATTAGGAATAAATTCCCAAATCCCCTGTGTTGTGCTATACTATTAATATTGACAAGCATCTAATACTAGATGCCAAATGTATATCGACTTTTGCACAACAGGAGTCGGGATGAGCTGGGCATGAAACGCCCAGCTTTTCGTTATATTACACAATACATCTATTTCTGTCAAATGACGGTGCCATTATATCCAGTTTTTGGCTTAAATTGGCCACAAACTTATCCACATAAAAACTTGACAGAAACTTACCATCATAGTAACATAACCACATGTATAGCCACATGCTTGGAGGCAAAATACAAGGCCTTAGAAAATCCCGCGGCATGACGCAAAAAGAACTTGCGAATTTTTTGGGTTATTCTGAATCTTATGTTTCTTATGTTGAGAAAGGTGAAAGAAAGATATCAGTTGATGACTTACAAAAAATAGCAAAAATCTTTTCTGTTGATATTGATTTTTTGCTCGACAAACCTAAAGTAACTCACTTTCGTGCGGATATCAACTTACAGCATGATACAAAAATAAATTACGATGAGATGATGGATGATTTTCTTAAATTCGTAGATAAAAAAACTCACTAAATATGGAAGGACTTACGGATAAAATTAGAAATATATTAAAAAAACTTACCGTGACAGAGCCACCAGTGCCAATTGAAAAAGTTGCAGAACTTTTTTCAATTCAAGTTGTGCCCTACCCCAACTTCCCTGATAATATTTCAGGTACAATTGTCAATCAGAAAGGATTCATGATAATCGGAGTAAATAGTAACCATTCTATAGTAAGACAAAGATTTACTATCGCACACGAACTTGGGCATTTTCTTTTAGGACACGAATTAGGAGAAAAAATTATTGATGATGTCTTTGACAGACCAACTGACAAAGAAAAGGACGCAAATGAGTTTGCCGTACAGTTACTTATGCCAATAGATTTTTTAAAAGTAGATGTTGTTAAAAAAATGAAAATTCCTGATTTGGCAAGACGCTATAAAGTAAGCGAACAGGCCGTTTCTATAAGATTGTTGAAAACAGGGCTAATAAATAGCCAATAAACTTGATAGCATGAATAAACCATATTTCGACAAAAACAACTTCAAACTTTACCACGCCAATAGCATTGATCTGATGGCCGAACTCCCCGAAAACTCGGTGGATATGATTTTTGCTGATCCGCCCTATCTCCTGTCAAATGGCGGTTTTACTGTCCATGCTGGCAAAATGGTGAGTGTAAACAAAGGCGAGTGGGATGTCAGCAACGGCTTAAAAAAAGATTTTGAATTTCAATTATCATGGATTGAGGCCTGCCACCGTGTTTTGAAACCCGGCGGGACTATTTGGATTAGCGGAACTTACCACTCAATATACCAGTGCGGTTTTGCCTTACAGGTTAAACACTTCCATATCCTCAACGATATTGCATGGTTCAAACCCAATGCCTCGCCGAATTTGAGTTGCCGTTTTTTTACTGCCAGTCATGAAACACTTATCTGGGCTCGCAAAGATAAAAAAGCCAAGCACAAATTTAATTATGATGCGATGAAAAATGGACATTGGCCAGATGACTTTTTGAAGAAACCAAACCTGCAAATGCGGAGCGTATGGGCTGTATACCCACCAAAAAGTCCAGAAAAAATCCACGGAAAACACCCGACACAGAAACCGATTGATTTACTTGTGCGTATTATAATGGCCAGCACCGACAAAGGTGATATGGTTTTGGATCCGTTTGCAGGATCCTCTACAACAGGTTTGGCAGCTATCTTAAATGACCGAAAATACATCGGGATTGATTTAGAGAAAAAATATCTTGATTTATCTATTAAAAGATTTAAAGATTTAGAAAAAAATATTTAACCAAAATAATTTATGAAAAAACATGGAGTAGGTGGTGCAAACACACGAACAGGGCTGAAGTTTGAAGGTAAAGTAGACTTTCTGACTTTTATCAAAAAACAAAAAAAAATAGTGTTGAGGGTAGTAACATTTTTTACAAAGGTAAAAAGGTCGGCTTAACTTTCAAAAAACACGGGCTTTATGAATATTTAGAAGAAAATGGCATTGATTACACAGAATTAATTTCACAAAAGCTACTTCCGGATGACGCGATATTTGTAATTGCCAACAATACAATGCACATTATTGAAATCAAATTTCAGGAAGGTAGCGGTTCAACCGACGAAAAACTACAAACATGCGATTTTAAAATAAGGCAGTACAGAAAATTATTTTCCAGACTAAATTTTGAGGTCAAGTATATTTATATTTTGAATGAATGGTTTCAAAAACCAGGATACAAGGATGTTTTAGATTATATTATTTCAGTTGCTGGTTGCTCCTATTATTTTAACTACTTGCCTTTACAAAAAATTGGGCTACCTGTGCCAAAATAATATTTTTTATGAACGAAATTATTTATATCCTAATCAATGAAGCCATGCCTGGATATGTTAAAATCGGCAAAACTTCAACAAGTCTGGAACAGAGAATTAGAGAACTCAGTGCATCCACGAGCGTTCCCCTCCCTTTTACTTGTTTTTATGCGTGTACTGTAAATAATGCCGCGTTCGTTGAACACCAATTGCATGATGCATTTGATAATAATCGAATAAACCCAAGACGAGAATTTTTTCAAATCTCTCCAGAGCGAATAGTTTCTGCACTTAAACTAGCAGAAATTGAGAATGTTACCCCTAAGAAAGATTTTGTGGAATCACAAGAAGACCAACACGCACTCAATCAAGCGCGGGCAGAGATGAGGGCTAAATTTAATTTCAAGATGGTTAATATTCCAATTGGTGCGGAATTGATTTTTAGTCGAGATGAAAATATTAAGGCGGTGGTCGTAGATAATAAATCCATAAATTTTAATAACAATACCACTAGCCTTTCGGCCTCTGCACAAAAAATTCTTGGATATGATTACGGAGTTCAAGGAACAGCTTATTGGGTGTATGACGGTGAAACACTAGATGAGCGCAGGAAAAGACTCGAAAGCGAAGACTAATAATGTGTTTTGTCTTTTGGGCATTCACCCCTCGCCCCTCTGCCCAAAATCCAAAACGAAAAATTTTGTTCGCGATTAATTTGACGGCGACACGGGAAAATATAAAAAAAGACAAAAAATTTACATCGTACAACAGCACGATATGCGGTTCAAGAAAAAGCGCACAAATAATTTTCAAAGGATGCACTTTTTCTTTCTCCCAAATTTGCCAAAATAATTATTAGATTTTTAATGGAACTTTGGCAAACTTCGCATATCGGCAACGTTAAAAAAATATAAAAACACCCCGACGTAAAGTCGGGGTGTTTTCGAAGTTCCAATTAGCCATTCCTGCGAGCCTGCATGCAGTCTCGGCAGTATACCGGTTTGTCTCCGGAAGGCTGGAAAGGAAGCTCGGTGATCTGGGCGCCACACTGTCCGCAGGTCAAATTGACCTGGAACATCTGACGCGGACCACGGCTGAATCCGCCTCGGCTGCCGCCTCTGCTGTCGTCGCGTCGGTTATTGCGGAAATCGCGAACGCAAGTGCCGCAATAAACAGGACGATCACCAGACGGCTGGAAAGGCAACTGTGATATGTGGACGCCGCACTTAGCGCAGCTCAAATCCACGTCATACATTTGCCTATCGGTTCCAAATGCCATAGTTTTTGGTGTTTGGTTCCCAAAATGTTGTTTGGGTATTTTTTAACTCGACCCTTTTTGCCCGGTCATAGACCGAACTTTGGGAACCGCACGCCTTAGCCTCAAAAGAGTTGTACGTTTGAGTTGCCCAATTTATTGAATTTAATATAGCACATTTTCCGATAAAAGTCAAGGTTCTATTTTTTCAGGTTTTTTTAGCCAACATGTGCATACAAATTAGCCATAATCCGGCATGGTAAAATCATATTTCCTAAAATATTTATCCACTTTTTTCCTCACTCTCCCCTCCACCTCCCCCATCCTCAACGGCGCGGTCAACCCGGACTTCTCCACCAGCTCAATTACAATCTTCATAAAATGCTGAACGCCGGGGATAATGTGTTCGTTGATGTCCTCGGCGTAAGAGAGGCGGATATGGCCTTTGCCCCCGGGGCCGAAGTCACTGCCGGCTAGACAAGCGAATCCCCTTTCGTGCAAAAGCCAGAGGCGAAAATCAACGTCATTTTTTATGTTTAGGTCTTTTTTGACGTAAGGCAATTCCAAGAGTTTTTCCACTCTGGGAAATTCGTAAAATGCGCCTTCTACTTCGTTTGGCACAACATACGGCTCAAGCAAACGCAAACAGTTCACCAAAAAATTACCTTTGCGTTCATACTCCGCAACGTCGGCCTTAATAAGGGGCGCAATCTCGTCGGCCACGCTTTTATAAGTTTTCCCGTTGACCTCCACGTCTCCAAAAATCGCGCCGGCTACGATTTGATTCACTGTGTTCACGCAGCTCCATTTATTTATCGCCAATTTTCCAAAAACTTCAATCAGCCACTTAGGCGCCGCCACGTAACCGAGCCGCCAGCCGGTCATGGCAAAATCTTTGGAATAGCCGTTCAGATTTATGGTGTAATCCAGCATCCCGGGAATTGAAAGAAGGCTGTAATGTTCTCGGCCTCCGAAAACAATTTGATCGTAAATGTCGTCAAACAAAACCATGAATTTATATTTCATGGCTAGCTCAGCGATCTTCCGCACAGTCTCCTTGGGCAACATCATGCCGGTAGGATTCTGGGGGGTGTTCACTGCCAAAACTTTGACACGACCATGGTATTCATTCAAAATCTTTTCCAAATCATCAGTGTGGAATTCCAGTTTTTTATTCTGTTCGCTATATCTCGCGAGCCATGGTAAATATCTGTTTTCTCCGTAAAAACGCGCCAGTGATTCATAAATCGGATATCCCGGATTCTGGCCGACAACATAATCTTTCGGACCAATAAGTGTCTGCATGGTAAGTTCGATCGCCGGTTTGCCTCCGGGCATGAGCAAAATATTTTCGGCTTTAATATCCGCTCCATGCCGTTTGGATAAATAGTTGGCGATATTTTCTCTGACCGAAGGATAACCCTGGAACAACCCGTATTTGGTCTGCTTGTCTTTGAGCGCCTGCATGGCCACGCTGATTATCGCGTCCGCTGTTCTTGGGCCCGTGTCGCCAATGTGAAATTTGTAAATCTTGGGGAACTTCCCGCTCTTCTCCACCTTGGCCACCTCCGCGCTAAAATTAAAAGAAACCTCGGTGCCGAGGAAGTTGAGGGCGGGGTTTAATGGAAACATTTTAGATTTTTGTTCGTTGTTAGTGGTATTGGTAAATTGTTGAGTTTGCATATCTCAAAATTTTTAAATCCCAAATCCAAAATCTCAAATCCCAAATAAATCACAAGCGCCAAAATCCAAACGTAATTAATTGTCATTCCGACCGAAGCGACGTCACAGGAACGTAGTGGAGGAATCCCTTGACCTTTGCCGCATGGGTCAAGCGATTCCTCGACTCGGCCTCGAGGCCTCGCTCGGAATGACAATTAAGTTTTGGTAATTAGGATTTTGAACTTTCAAACCCATCAAACAATCGGAATCTCACTTTTTTGTTTCACTGCCATTAATATTTTCTCCTTCAAATCCCATGGTGTCATCTCCGCCACCTCATACACTTCTTTCGGGTTGCCGGACTTTAGGTAAGTTTCAATGCCAAGGGCGCGAGACTTGTAGCCGGGAGGTAAAATGAAGGGGTATAAAAAGCCGGGCCAGCCGTTGTGGAGAGTTACCATGCGAGAGCGGTCATCAGACGAGACAATGCTTTCGGCTTTTTCGGGGTTGGTTTTGCCCAGGTCCTCAAAAAGTTCGGGTGAGGTCACGGCAATAATTTTTATATCATATCCTTGCGCTTCCAGCTCCGGCGCAACCTCTAATGTGTTGAGAAGAACTTGAACCCCACAAATCGCGATAGCTACTTTATCTAAACCATTCTCGCTGTAAGGTTTGTACACATACGCGCCATTGATCGCCTCGCGCGCGCTTGGGACTCCGTTGCCTCGTTTCAACACAGGCGTGTCGGGCCGCATTACCGAGAGCGCGATTGGCTCGCCTTTTTGCAAAGCATAAAAAAGCATTTCAATAGTTTCATTGACATCCATTGGTTTGTATACTTTAATTCCTGGATACGCATTGTACAGTGACATCCAATAAAGCCCCTGATGAGTTGGGCCATCCTCTCCTGTTTCCGGGCCATCGTGGGCCGCGAGCATGATGAAAAAGCCTTTGGTTTCCGGTTTTATGTGGTTGCCAAATAGACTCATGCGCACGCAGTTGCCCATTATAGAGGTAAATACACCGTAAGATGAAAATACGGAAACCGGTTGAAATCCGCCGGGAAGCACGTCTTGAGTAAGCGCGCTTGACATCATGGCCATATTTTGTTCGGCGATGCCAAAGCGAATTCCACGGCCAAGCGGATTTGATTTGCTTATGAGACCGTATACGTTTTCCGCGGCCCCGGTCAAAATTGATTTGCTTAAATCTCCGGCTCCGGCGTAAAAAAACGCTGTCTGCTCCATAAGCCACTTAAACCAAGCTTGAGTGGCTTTGCGCGTGGCCACCTTTGTTCCTTCTTCAAAAACCAACTCTTGGGGCAATGTCTCCGGACGTTGTATTGATGTGGGACGCACAAATGTCCGACCCGGCAGAGTGTTTTTCATTTTTTCCAAAAGTTTCGCTTCGGGTATGATTTTCTCCGCCCCGACCTCAAGCCTCTTCACAATGTATTCCTCGTCAGCCGGAGTGAGATCGTCAAGCACCTTTTCAATATCAGCCATCACCTTCCCCGGCTCGCCCGGAATTTCAAAACCGAGATTTTTCATGATGGCCACATATTCATCATGCTTGGCCGGCGACCCATGCGAATCAGCAGTATCTTCTTTGGATCCATAAAATTTCCCTTTTTTGCAGTGGGAAAATATGACCGTGGGCGCGTTATTCTCAAAACCTTTAGCCGCTAGTCTATACGCGCGCGCGATTTCCAAAAAATTCTCTCCGTTAACCTCAATGACATTCCACCCCAGCCCCAGCCAGTGGTTAATATATGGAGACGAGATTACTTCCTCAATATTTCCATCAATCCCGAAATGGTTGTAATCAAGAAGGGCGACGAGATTATTTATGCCATTGGTTGCCAAGATATTTCGCGCCTCATAGGTCATGCCTTCCTCGGTTTCGGCATCGCCCATAAATACCCAGACTTTGGTATCAAGGCCGCAAGATTTATGGACCATGGCCACGCCTCCGGCCGCGCAAAAACCATGTCCGGACGAGCCGGTGGAAAGATCGGAAAAAGGAAGATTGTGTTCCACGTGTCCCTGCGGTCCGTCGGGATGGCGAAAACGCAGTAGATCCTCCGGAAAAGTCGCCCTGACCACGGCTTGAGAAAACTGCCTGCCGGCGCGGCGCAGAGCCTCATACAAAAGTGCTGTTCCTCCATGCAATAACGGAGTGCAATGCCCGGCGCTCCACACCACTCTATCACGGCCTGGATTTTTGGGACTCATGGGGTCAAATGCCATTATTCCACTAAGCGTCAACGCCAAAAACTGCTCCACCTTGGCGCTGCTTCCGCCCGGATGCCCTGATTGTCCGGCTTCAATGGCCGCAAACGCCAAACCACGCGCAATTCGCGCCAGCTTTTCCAAGCGCGGCACATCAATACCCTCAATCGGAGCCAAATTCAGCCCTTGCAAATTCAAATACTCCCCGCCTTTGATTTCGTGATAAAAACGAGCGGGATCCATTTTTTTGAGTTTTGCTATTTCAGTGTCTTCCAAGATATTGTGGAACATAGACGAATGTCAAATGTCAAACTTTGCTATTTCCATTCTACACAAAAAAAAGCGGCAAATCAAGACGCCGGTTTGCCACCATTAAATAAAGTAGATTTTTCTTTCATATATAAGACCGCGAATACGGTAATGAATATGTTCACCAACATTTCAAATCTGAAAAACGCCGCTCCGATTTCACTGCTCCATGTAAAGTTGAAAAAAACGAGAATCAAAAAAAATATAAGAGGCGCATTGTGCTGCCACCGCGTCCAATTATAATTTATTGCCACAAGAGCAAGCGGTAATATCCATTGCACATTGTTATATGAGCTGCGCGGAGCAGGCAAGAAAAACTCAACCCACGTCATTAGGGCGGCCCCTATTAAAAACAACGATCCCGGCGAAAATTGGTGATACCATCTTATCATAAATGCCGCTAATAACAGAACAACGGCCAACAATATAATATAGTGAACATGCATCGGAACAATCCATCTTTCATAGTGCCACATCAATCTGTGCAATGATGTATCCGGGGACGGAATCGACGCGGCTTTTGAAAGTGTAGATAACCCTTCAATAACCGGAGTGTTCCAAGTGACAAAATCATCCCGAGTTGAAAGAAACCGCATGTATGTTTGGGAGTGCAGCTTCATGGAATACAGGTAGCTTCTCCAAATGCCCAAATCAATTCGCGTGAGAGTGAGGCCCACCGCGGACACGAAACCAGTCAAGCATCCAGCGGCTATTTTCCATTTTTTTGCTATAATCAGAGGAATTAACATTACGAGCGCGGGTGGTCGGAAAGCGCCAAGAATCCCTAAAACCAACCCGCTCGCGAATTTAGATAAGGCAAACGATTGAACGTTTATCCAATAGGACAGCGCGAAAAGAAAAGAATAAACAATATATATCTGTCCCCTCTCCACATGCAAACGCCAAAAATAACTGTTCGATACAAACAGGAGTCCGATCACCCAAATAATTTTCCGCTTAACGGAAGTTTTCGCGCAACTGGCCGCCAGCCAGATTGCGGCCAGGAGCAAAATCCATTGCCCGACAAACCATATCACCTTCTGCGAAAAATAAGAAAAATTTGATAACGGCAAATTTAACAGCAAAACTGTTGGTGGAAATGTCGCCCTGGTATAAAGATTTGACGGATTTTCAAAAGGCTGAAGAATTGTATCCGGCATTCCTTCGCGCCATTTGAAAAAATAGGGGTCCTTATTCTCCTTGATCAATCGAGCGCCCACCACTCTATCCCTAAAATCTATCCCACCATACGCGACGGTATTTCTTAAATCAATGATAAAACCGGCTAAGGCGGAAATAACACCCAGAAACAAAAAAACATTTACTATCGATGCCTGATTAAACCTTCTTGTTGTCATAGAATTGATAGAGTATTATTTCGCCCACAACCTTCCTGCCTCAAACATCTGCCTTTTCCACTTGTAGAACTGTAAAAATTCACACAATGTCAGCGGGCTCGTGGACGCGGACGCCCCTTCATTAGAGCAATCAAGTTGGCTGGGGACCGCGTAGGAGCTTTGGCGCGAGCCGTCAGATGAGCTTTGGTTGATATACAACCCAAGCTCGTGCATGCCAAGCAAATTTGGATACTCAGAACGATTGTCAAATATGGAATGACCTTCAAATGAGTTGGGGGTATTAATACCCAAAATCTGTAAGACCGTGGGTGCGAAATCAATTCCGGACGCGAACATATCCACCTCTTTCGGCAAAACTGAATCCGGAACGTACATCATGAAAGTGTTTTCATCATAAAAATTAACTTTGCCAACCTCTTCCGGAAAAATATCCTTGGTGATCGCGGCCGGAAAAACCGCGTGGTCGGCCACGGCTATCACGATGGTATTGTTGTAAAGCGTGCTGGAGCGAAACTGGTTCCAAAAAATTCTGAAAGCGTCATCAGTGGTATGAAATGAATTAAGAACGTTACTGCGGCTGTTTTTCCATTGCACCATGTCTTTGGCAATGTTAAATGGCGGGTGTGTGTCAACCGTGGATAGCATCATGAGCCACGGTTCTTTAGCGCGCTCCTTTATTATGTCCGTCATGACCGGCAGCATCTGGTGGTCCGAATAACCCCAGGAAAGGGGTTCTCCTTCAATGTATTTAGCCAGCTCTTCGGTGCCAAAAAACTCATCCGTGCCCATACTCGCGAAAAGACTTCCTTTGCTGGCAAATTTTTTATTTACCGCCGTGATATAAGCGGCATAATCATAGCCGTTCTCTCTCAAAATTTTCGGCAAGCAGGCAAGTTTGACGCTTTTGACGCGTTTTTGTTTTTCTATTTCTTCGTGGCCGGTAGGCGGCAAAAAAGAACATAGCTGGGAGATAAGTCCGGTCACGGTGGGCGTGGAGGCGTTGTAATATTTTTTGAACACAGTTGTATTTCTGTCGTTCGCCATCTCCACAAACCCGGGTGTCAACTTCTTGAAGCGATTGCTGTAGACATTATTGAACCGCGTGGAAAACGATTCCACAAACAAAATAATAATATTCGGCTTGTTTTGATAAAACTTATCCGGCAACAATTTCTTTTCCCCGGCATACGTTTTGTCTTGATGCGTTATGTTGAATTGGTCGCTTCTGTAAAACAACCCGAATTTTTCCAATTTCGCTAAAATGCTTGGCGCAAGTTCAATGTTCTGTTTATCGCCCAGCCAATAATTATAAAAAGACCTGGCGATTACCACTTCAGGCGCGTTTTTAAAAGAACTGAAGCCAAAAAGCGAAATAACGCCGACCGCGATAATCGCGAAATTGTAGTAGTGCCAATAGTGTTTGCCAGTTAGATGTTTGGCTTTTACCAGCCGCTTTACAATGTAAAGCAGTATAATAATGGTCGCGGCGTACAGAAAAAGAAGCGTAAAAGTCGCCGCGTTCCAGATCATGTCTCCGCCGCCCGCGGCAAGCCCCAAGGCCGCCGGGCTGAAATAAAGGCCGGACATGGATAAAGCACGGACATTGGCAACCCATACCAACAGGCTAAATATCATAACCGCCAAAACGGCCGCAATTCCTATGTAGCGTTTTCGTCCTCGCAACCACCAAAAAACAAGTCCGGCCGCGGCAAAGCCAATAAGCCAAAACATGGTCATTGACCATGCCCGAAAAACAACGATGTTATAGAATTTGGCGTCAGGGTCAAGAATGTAATACCGATAGGCGGTGTATTGAAGGATGCTGTTTAGAAAAAACAAAAAAAACGCCACCCCGAACACGCTTCGGTTTACTGTTCTCCACGCGCGCGGGTCCGGATGACGCGCCAGTTCGCGATCAAGCGTCAAAAAAATCGCCAAAAGCACGAGCGATGTGTAGATGAGACTGATGTGCTCCCAGCGCGAAAAAAATACTATGAAAAACGCGGACAGGGTAAAAAAAAGTTTGTCTAAAGAACGCGAAAATTCAGTGTGCCAAAAAGGATGCCGCTCAAATCTGCGCACCGCGTAAAGATAAATAAACTTGCCGATCCGGTACGAAACATAAACAGCCGCCCAGGTAATTAACGATTTCACGATAAATGGCGGTCGGGGGCGGTGCGGCAAATGATACCAATTCCACCCCGCCGTGATTAAAAACGAACCGGCCATGACGTAGATGGTCGGGATAAAGCGTTGGAAGTGTTTAGATAGATATTTTGAGTTCATCGTTTTAAACAATGATCCCGTAGTCTAAATCCCAATTTCAAGGTTTAACGCCCTTTTATATCTCCACCCTATACTCCTTCATCCCTCTCTTCTTCCTAATGTTCTTCTTCTCCTCTCCCACATTCTGCCGAGCCTTGTGTTTTTTTAATTCTTGCTCCAAATAGTCTCGAATTTTATCAATGGCCTTGTATAGCGTCTTTTCATTTTTGGATGCAAAGACATCTTTGCCGGGTACGTACAGCCGGCATTCGGCTAAAAATATATCTCCTTTTAAATGATGGTGGCTCTCCACCCCAACAACCACGTCTGCTCTTATGATATTGTAATAAAATTTACTCAACCCGTTGATCTTTTTCTCCGTATAATCCCTAATAGCGTCAGTAAGCTCAATGCCGCGACCGGTTATTTTTATTTGCATAGACTTAAAGTATTATTTGAAATAATTTCCACCTCCGGATCCAGTTGCACTCCGAATGTATTATACACTCTTTTCTGTACTTCTTCAACCACTGCCAAAACATCTTTTTGAGTGGCTTTATTAAAATTGATAATGAAATTTCCATGTTCATCCGACACTTTGGCTCCGCCGACTGTAAAGCCTTTTACGCCAATCTGCTCAACGATCCAGCCCACCGGCACTGTGCCTCGCTCCAAAAAAAGCGGCGGAAGCTTTGTTTTGTCTCCCGGCCACTTTTCCAACTTTATGTTCTTAAACAAACTGCCGGCAGATGGATACGGCGGATATTTGCCGATGCGCTGTTTAAGATGCCTTTGCATGGTGGCTAAAATCTGCGCCTTGTCGCCTGGTTTGAGCTCAAAGAAAACTTTTAAAATGACGTCTTTACTGTGCTTAAACACGCTCTCGCGATACGCAAAACCGCATTCTTCTCTTCCGCATGTTATAATCTCTCCATCGCTCCAAACTTCCACGGCCTTGATCACCTCTTTCGTATCACACCCCATCGCCCCCGCGTTCCCTCTGACCGCCCCTCCCACCGTCCCCGGCACCCCCATCGCCCACTCCAACCCCGACAGTCCATTTTGCGCGGCCAAATTCACCACCGCCCCGAGCAACACCCCCGCCTCTGCTTCAATTATTTCACTTTTAACTTTTAGTTTTTCACTTTTCACTTTAATCACAACGCCATCCACCCCTTCATCCGGCAACAACAAATTAGACCCTCCCGCTAAAATAAGATATTCCACTCCTTCGCCAACCAAAAAATTAAGCAGTCCAACCAGCTTTTCTGCATCCTCCACCTCCACCAAAAACATGGCCGATCCACCGATTTTGAAGGTGGTATACTTGGCCAGAGATTCGTTGGCTTTTACGTGGCCGAATGATTTTAATTGGCTGTATAAAGCATCCATATTTCGTTTCATAATATTAAATCCGAAATCCGAATTTCGAAATCCGAAACAATATCTAATGTTCGAATGATCAAAAATGAATTACCCCGCCGCAAGCGGTCGGGGTATCAAAACGACAACGCCAATTGGTGATTAGTGTGTAATTGTTGATACGATAGACTTTGGCTTTTTACGTAATTTGAGATCATATT
>Ga0209211_10001826_pt1 | contig 38598 bp, 42 predicted proteins | sample RifGroA2_FD_183992 | JGI IMG/M metagenome (GOLD analysis project Ga0209211, IMG submission 183992) | Groundwater microbial communities from Rifle, Colorado, USA - Groundwater A2 (SPAdes) (version 2) | ecosystem: Environmental > Aquatic > Deep subsurface > Groundwater | place: Rifle, Colorado...
CCGAAGCGCTACGTCTGGAAGGCCAAGGGGGAGGAGATTCTGCGCAAGATTCAGCGCGCTCGCGAGATCATGGCTCAACAGCAGGTAGCGGCTTAAATGTATAGTCATTTACGAGACGCTACACTAGTTCGTAACACAGCATATGGCCCCCGCCTGTATGCCGATCACGTGCCGGTAGATCACAAGCAGTTTCCCGTAAACGAAGACTTTTTTTTCGTCTCTCACAAGAACCTGGTGTCTAAGTGTGGATGGGCGACATATGAAACCTAATTTCCCCGAATGGATCGACACAGCTCTCCGTAGTTGGCACTTCTATTGGACTAACCTCCGCACTTCGATAGATTTGGTCGTTCTATCCTTTCTGTTCATCGGCGCGGCGGCGTACTTGAACTCTCCGGGGAACTTGGCAAAGGCCGGGGACTACAGCTTCTCCATAGGCAGTAACCTGCTCCTCATTGGCATATTCAGCATATTCTACGAAGTTCGAACGAGAGAAGCGTTCCGAAAGATGTTGGCCGAGATCAATCCAAACATTGAGAGCGGCGTTACTGTCCATCCCTCATATCAAAAAGTCATGACCCGTGATGTTGCTATCGGGACTTACGCTCAGAGGAAAGACGTAATTCGTATCAGAACGTCCACCGCAGACAATTACGTCAAACATGGAGAGCCTGCAAATTCTGCGCTCCAGGACAAGATCCTAAGCGAACAATGTGATGTGCGAATTCTTTTGTACTTGCCAGTTCTGCAGGAGGGTTTGGGTCTTGTCGGGCAGCATGGCGAAGAGCCCAAGGCGGTTCTTCTGAATCAACTGGCACTATTAGATTCATACAAGGCGATCATTAGCTTAGCCCCGCGTCGGGTGGCGATCAGGTTCTGCGTTAATCCGTTGCATGTCAATTTTATTATGCTTGGCAACGATAGGATGTTCAGCTCGATTATTCCCAATATCGCGAAAAGCGGTATCAGCACGCCATGTTTTGAGATATTTCCTACGGGACAAAAGTCGTTGTTTTTCCAGTTTCAGCAAGAATTCGACAGCATATTTGGCTCAAAGGACCCGCGCGTTTCCTTGGACTTCAATTTAGTAGAGCCCTTACTCCGTAACAGCCACGGTGATATTGCAGTGTTAAGGCCGAGCATTTTGGCACTTGGTGGGGAAGGGGCTCACCCTGCGGTGCAGGGGACGCTGCGCGATAAAGCCGCGCAACGCCCCTGACCTTGAATGTTAGCCCGCACAGAACAATTTATGCCCGAAGAACAACTCATCACCCAACCTAGCGCGACGATCTCCCAGTTGGAGTTCAGCGATGGGACTCGCATCCAAGTCGGTCAGCATGATGTCATCTTGGTTGTAGGTCCAAACAATGCCGGAAAGAGCGCGACACTGCGTGCAATTCGCGACAAGCTCAGCGAAGCCGCAGCGGAAAGTCCCGTCTTAAAATCAATCCAAATCAACAAGCGAGGCACGACGGAGGAGTTCTCTGGCTGGATTGAAGGCTGGGCGAAGCGTCGCCCCGAAAACCCGCAAAACCCAGCGTTCACGGCATCTGGACACGCAGTGCATAGATCGCAAATCACTGCGAGCTGGCAGCGCTCAGACAACTCTCTCGGTCAAGTGGCGAGATGGTTGTGCCACTTCCTGTCGGCCGATGAACGCCTAGGTATCTGCAATCCTCCCGGGCACGTCTCACTGACCCAAGATGGTCCGAGCCATCCCATTCACTATTTGCAACGTGATGATGCACTCGAGCTAAGCATCAGCTCAAAATTCAAAAAAGCGTTTGGCGCTGACCTTATTGTGCATAGAAACGCTGGTTCCAACGTGCCATTGCATGTTGGTGAGCGGCCAATACCAGCCCACGGCGAGGATCGCGTCAGTCTGGGTTACATCGAACGACTTGAGAAGCTTCCTCAACTACAAACACAGGGTGATGGAATGCGAAGCTTTGCGGGCGTTCTGCTCGCAACGTCCGTGGGACGCGAAACGGTTCTGCTCATTGATGAGCCTGAAGCCTTTCTTCACCCACCTCAGGCGAAACTACTTGGCACTTCCTTGATAGAGGGTCGAGGAAAAGAAAGTCAGATTTTCATCGCGACGCACAGCACAGATATCATACGAGGCGTTCTGGATGCTAACAGCCCAGACGTTAAGGTAGTCCGGATCCGCCGCGCCGGCGACGTAAATGCGGTACACCTGCTCGAGAATGCCAGAGTCCGAGAGCTTTGGAGCGACCCGCTGCTTCGCTATTCCAGCATCCTAGATGGGCTCTTCCACGAGGGAGTTGTTGTATGCGAGGCCGACTCAGACTGCCGCTTTTACTCTGCAATGCTGGAAGCGGCTCACACTTCGGCTCACCCCGATGCGAAGCGCCCCGATTTGATGTTTACGCATTGTGGTGGAAAGGCACGTTTGCCGCTCGTAATCCGGTCCCTTCATGAGGTTGACGTTCCAGTTCGCGCAGTGGCGGACTTTGATGTCCTTTCGGCTGAACAACCCTTAAGGGCAATAGTGGAAGCTCTGGGCCAAGCTTGGTCCCACTTCGAGCAAGATTGGCGAATCGTGAAGACTGCTGTCGATGCAAAGCGCCCTGATCTCAATACTGCTGATGTAAAGCTGGAATTGGATCGAGTGCTAGGCGCTGTCACTTCCACGGTTCTGCCTGAAATATCACGGGAGGAACTGCAAAGTGTAATAAGGCGCTCAACCGCTTGGTCAAATGCGAAGCTAGTCGGAAAGTCCTTCGTACCCTCTGGAGATGCCGCCAGAGCATGTGAGCGTCTGCTGACATCATTGCGAGAAGCTGGACTGCACGTTGTTGAGGTTGGCGAACTCGAGGGCTTTGCTCGTACAGAGGGCGGTCATGGGCCAAAATGGGTAAATGCCGTCCTAGCTCGGAACCTCAGTTCCGACCCAGAATTAGAGCCTGCAAGGCAATTTGCGCTCAAACTGGTCAACTAATCGACAGAAGCGGTCTCTCAAGGAAATCACCTTAAGTGATTGATTTGTATGGCTGCCATTTTTGACTTCCTTCGGGGCGATTTGCGGCCTCGGTCCGATTACTTCGCTAACCCTACGGTGCAGGGGGCGCTACGCGATAAAGCCGCGCAGCGTCCCTGACCTTGAACATTGGGCCTAACTTCCAATGAAACCACCTAAGCCACCATCACAATCCGCACCCAGCACCATTGCATGGTGGAGCTGCCCTGGCATCGTCTACTTTCTTGCAGTTGGAGAACCCTACATCGCGGTCAAGATTGGCGTGGCCGCCCAGACCGGTACGAAGGACCTACGATCAACCGTAAAGAGACGACTAGATCAAATTCAGTCGTCTAACCACGAACCAATTCAGCTAATTGGCATTATCTATTTCGAGAAGAACAACCACGAATACCCAATGTGGGAAGCAGATGCCCGAGAGCGTCAGCTCCATAACGAGTTTCAACATCTCGCAAGGTTTGCACGCGACACTCGCGGTTCAGAGTGGTTCACCTCCTCCGATGAGCTAGTCCTTCGAGTCAAGGAAATATCAGTGCCTCCCGAGCACCTGAACCTCCCTCGCTATTTTTGTAGCCCTATCGCGAAATGTTAGGCCCAACCCGGCGCTCAACCTAGCTCCCTTCGGTCGCTGGACGCTGTGCGATGAAGTCGCGCAGCGTCCCTGAACTCAAACTACAAGGGCCTCACTCAACCGAGCCATCATCATGCCCTCACAGAGCGGAAGTGCCATTCCATGAAACCACGCATCACAGTTATTACCCTCTGCGTTGACGACCTGGAGCGGGCGGTATTTTTCTACCGGGACGGTCTCGGCCTACCCACGCAAGGCATCATTGGCAAGGAATTCGAGTACGGGGCTGTCGCTTTCTTCGATTTACAGCCGGGCTTGAAACTCGCAATTTGGCCGCGCAAGAGTCTCGCGCACGATGCCGGAATATCGATAGGCATGCCAAGCCCCACCGAAATCTCCATCGGTCACAACGTGTCGTCCATGGCCGAAGTCGATGCCGTTATGGCGCAGGCGAAGAGCGCGGGCGCCGTTATCGTCAAGCCCGCGCAGAATACTTTTTGGGGTGGTTACGCCGGCTACTTTCAAGACCCCGATCATCATCTCTGGGAGGTCGTGTGGAACCCACAGTTGCTGCCCGAAGAGTGAGGCCCAACCTGTCGGTGCCGGGGGCGCTGCGCGATAAGGCCGCGCAGGCCGGTGAATTCAAATGTTCCGCCTCTCGAATGCGAGTCTGGGCAGCCTAAACACGTTGGCCATCATGGCTTGCGCATCAATAACATATTTGTTAGTATCCGACCGTGGACTACACGATCAATTACTACAGCGACGCCGTGCAGGAACAGATCATGGAACTGCCTGACACTCTTGCAGCAAGGTACATCGTGCTAACGCGCAGGATGATTGCTCTTGGCCCAAATATTGGGGAGCCCCATACCAAAGCCTTTGGCAACGGGCTGTTTGAGCTACGACTCAAAGGCGCTGAAGGCATAGCCCGTGTGTTCTTCTGCACGCTCGTAGGAAAGCGCATCGTCATGCTTCACAGCTTCATCAAGAAGTCCGAGCGCACTCCCTCGCGTGAGCGAGAGGTTGCCGAAACCAGAATGAAGGAGATCAAACGTGCAAACACATGATCAGTTGGTAAAGAAGCTCATGCGCCGTCCTGGCGTACGTGCTGAAGTTGAACGTATCGAGCGAGACGAGACCGTTTTGCTGGATGCATTGCTCAAGGCGCGCCAAGATGCCTGTCTAACACAAGCGCAAGTTGCGGAACTCATGGGTACGCAAGCACCGGCGGTAGCCCGGTTGGAGCGCTCTCTCGCTACAGGCAAGCATTCTCCCTCGATCGCCACCCTTCGAAAGTACGTCAAAGCGTGCGGCAGGAGCCTGGTCTTGCGTGTCGCCTAAGGCCGAATCGGGCGGGTCATCAAGAGGCTTACACGCCGCTCGCGTATGCCATCGCCCAATCATCTTTACTCACCGAATCAGAATCTCGCCAGGCGAACAAAACCGGGTGCGGCCCCAATCGCACTGCCAGCGGCACTATACTTCTCGGGCAGCCTGCCAAATCGCCAGCATTCGTGAAAGGGATCGCCATGAAAACCGTACGCCAATTGCTCGAATCCAAGGGCCATGAAGTCGCCACCATCGCGTCGGACAAGTCGGTGTTCGATGCCATGCAACTGATGACTGCCAGGAACATCGGTGCGCTGCTGGTAATGGAAGCGGGGGACAAGCTGGTCGGCATCGTGACCGAGAGGGACTATGCGCGCAAGATGTATATGCTGAACAAGTCGCCGAAGGATGTCCTGGTGACGGAAATCATGACCCATCAGGTGGCCTATGTGCGTCCGGAGCAGACCAACGAGGACTGCATGGCGCTGATCACGGAGAAGCGGGTGCGCCACTTGCCGGTGCTGGAAGATGACCGGGTGATCGGCGTGCTTTCCATCGGCGACATGGTCAAGGACGCCATCTCCGAGAAGGACTTCATCATCCAGCAGTTGGAAAACTACATTCGCCGCTAGCCGATCAAGGCCCGCGCCTGCCCGGCGCAGGCGGCGCGCACCGCCGGGTCGAGCGCCTTGAGCCAGCGCGGCGGCAGCCCCGGCAGGCCATGGAGCGCGCCGGCCAGCATGCCGGCGATGGCGCCGGTGGTGTCGGCGTCGCCACCGCGATTGACGACATCGACCAGACAGTTCTCGAAGCCATCGACATCGACCACGGCTTGCAATACCGCCTGCATGGTTTCGACCACCCAGCCGCCGGGATTCTCGCGACGCGCGCGCTGGCGAAAGGCAAACGCCGGATGCGCATCCACCAGGGGCTGGATGCGCTGGCGAAACACCTGTGGCAAGGATTCGCCGCGCAGGAAATCCTGCACCGTCAGGGCGAGGAATTCGCAGGCGGCGTCGGACATCGCGTTGTGGTGGGTGACATGCGCCTGGGCGCGACAGGCGGCGATCACCTCGGCCTCGGGGCGACCGAAGGTGGCCAGCGCCACGGGCAGCACGCGCATCGCCGCGCCGTTGCCGGCGTCATATTCGGAAGGCGGCGCCTCGGCACAACCGCTGCGGCGAAACAGCAGCAGGTTGCGCCGCACGGTATTGCCGATGTCGACCGGCTTGCTGCGCATCCAGGCGTCGAAGGCTTGCGCGCAGGCCAGCGGCTCGACCCGCCCGTCATTGGCGAGGATCGATTGGCCCAGCGCCAGCGCCATGCCGGTGTCGTCGGTGACATGGCCGGGGCGCAGCTTCAGCCAGCCGCCGCCGATGATCTCGCGATGAACGCCGGACTGATGCGCGTACTGGTGCGCGATCTCGCGCGGGGTCATGAATTCGACCGTGGCGCCGAGTGCGTCGCCCAGCGCCAGGCCGAGATAGGCCGCCTCGGCGCGCGAGCGCGGGTTCATGCGAAGCGCCCCGGCGCCACGGCGAAGAACGCGTCAGCCGGGTTTGACGACGATGGCGCCGCCCAGCGCCTGCGCCTGACAGGCCAGGCGGTGGTGGCGCGGCGCGAGGTTGTCCTTCAGCACCTGGTCTTCGAGCACCGAGGGCGCGGCGAGGTTTTCGTGGCCGGAGACGATTTTGGTCAGGCAGGTGCAGCAGTCGCCTTCGCGGCAGCCGTAGGTGATGCCGGCGCCGACGGCTTCGGAAACGTCGATCAGGCGCGTGCCGGCGGGCACGGTGACGGTAATGCCGATGTCGTCAAAGGTGATGGTGGCTTTTGGCATGAGAACTCTCCGCAACTGGAATCAACAAGGGCATGCCGCGCCGGCCATCAGCGCGCCGCGATCTCGGCTTGCGCCGCTGCCCGGCGCGCGGGCGGAATGCCGGTGAGCGAACCGGGCGGGTTCATGGCGACGCCGAATTCGTCGAGGATCGCGCCTTCGATGGGACAGATGGCGGCGCACTGGGCGTCGGCGAAATCGCCGAGGCATCCGCTGCATTTGCCGACGTCGATCAGGAAGTGCGGCCTGGTTTCAATGATCGCCTGACTGGGACACAGCGCCAGGCAGGCATGGCAGCTCACACAGCTTTCGATGATTTCAAGGGCCATGAGCGGAGCCTCCTACGCGCACTTCGCGGCGGACGGTTTGGGCTCGAGCTTGCCTGCGGCCAGCATCTCGCGCCACACCGCCATGACGGCGTCCTCGACCGGCTCCATGGCGTGTTCGCCGTTGGGCTGGATGCCGGCTGCTTCGAGATCGCGCCAGGGATCGATGCCGATCCTGGAACAGAGCACCACTTCGCATCCGGCGAGCGCGTGGATGCTGCGCTCGAGTACCGATTCGGCATCGCCGCAGGTTTCGTTGCCGGCGCAATACTGTTCGACCTTGCGATGGCCGACGAAGCGGACGCCGTCGGCGGCGGCTTCGTAAACCAGAAACTCTTTGGCGTGGCCAAAGTGAACCCCAACGACGTTGCCCTTGGCCGCCACCGCCATCAGCACCGGACGTCCGGCGGGCTTTGCGACACGCGGCTGGAAGCGGAGGATTTGCGACGCCTTTTCCTTGTGTCGCCGCTTGGCTTCCAGCTCGGCCATCGCTTGCGCGCGGAACGCGGCGCGCGCCACCATGGCCGCCTCGAAGTCGATGTTCATGGCCTCGATCTTGTCCAGGGTGAATTCGTCGCCGCGATCTTCGCCGAGCATGCCGACCGCATCGGCGCGACACTGGCGGCAGTGGCGCATCATGTTCATGTCGCCTTCGCAGGCGTCCTGCAAGGCCTTGAGCTCGTCCGGGCGCGGGCTGCGCTGGCCCATGAGGCCGTAGAAAGTGCCGTGCTCCGCCTCGGCGATCAGCGGCATGACGTTGTGCAGGAAGGCGCCCTTGGCCTTGACCAGCTTTGACACTTCTTTCAGGTGTTCGTCATTGACGCCGGGGATCAGCACCGAATTGACCTTGACCAGGATGCCCTTGGCCACCAGCATTTCCAGGCCTTTCTGCTGCTGAGCGATGAGTATCGCGGCGGCCTTGCGGCCATGAATGCGCTGGTTGTTCCAGAAAATCCACGGATAGATTTTCGCGCCCACGTCCGGGTCGATGCAGTTGATGGTGATGGTGACGTGGTCGATGTTGTGCCTGGCCAATTCCTCGACGCACTCGGGCAGCGCCAGGCCGTTGGTCGACACGCAGAGCTTGATGTCGGGCGCTTTCAGGGCCAACTGGCGGAAGGTCTCGAAGGTGCGCGCGGGATTGGCCAGCGGGTCGCCGGGGCCGGCGATGCCGAGCACGGACATCTGCGGAATGGTCGCCGCCACGGCCAGCGTTTTCTTCACCGCCTGGTCGGGCGTCAGCAGCTCGGAGACGACGCCGGGGCGCGACTCGTTGGCGCAGTCGTACTTGCGATTGCAATAGTGGCACTGGATATTGCAGGCCGGCGCCACCGCGACATGCATGCGGGCGAAATAGTGGTGGGCGTCCTCCGAATAGCAGGGATGATCCTGCACCCTGGCGCGGATTTCATCCGGCATGCCATCCATCTGACCGGCGGTCGAGCCGCAAGCGCCGGCGCTGCAACCGCCGGTTCTGGGCGCCTGGGGGGCAATCACTGGAAGCTCCACGATGTTTCTCCACGGGTCGGGTTCCCTCTCTTTCAGCAACGCCTGTGCCAGGAGCTAACTCATTGATTCATCGGTGGCTGAAAGGTTGATTGTGAGGAACGCCACAATTCGCCGTGGACGGCATTGCGACAGCGGCGCGCCGTTTCGCGCGCGTTGCGGCGGCCTCGCTCAGATCTGCCGGACCTCGATGTTCAGCGTCTGGATGCGGTAGGCGATCTGCCGTGGCGTCATGCCGAGCAGCCGCGCGGCGCGGGCCTGCACCCAGCCGGCTTGCTCCAGCGCGGCGATGACGCGCTGGCGTTCGCTTTGTTCGCCGCCGGCTTCCGTTTCGCTTTTTTCGGCGTCGCCAGCGTTCGCGGCAATAGTCGGCGCTGGCGGTACGGCGCCGAAAGTTCCCCGCTGCGTCTTGCGCGCCGGTCCGGCGCGCGGCTGGTCGATGCGAATCAGGTCGACATCGATTTCGCCGTCCATCGACATGACAGATGCACGCTCCAGACAGTTCTCCAGTTCGCGCACGTTGCCGGGCCAGGAGTGCTGCGCCAGACGGCGCTGCGCGGCGGCGGTCAGGTTCAGCGCGCGACCCTGAATGCCGCCCAGGCGTTCGAGCAGGAAACGCGCGATCTCGGGCAGGTCTTCCATGCGCTCGCGCAACGGCGAGGGCAGGATCGGCATGACGTTGAGGCGGTAGTACAAGTCCTCGCGAAACTCGCCGGCTTCCACCGCCGCTTCGAGATCGCGATGGGTCGCCGCGATCAGCCGCACATCGACCTTGATCGTGCGGCTGCCGCCGACGCGCTCCAGTTCGCCCTCTTGAAGGACGCGCAGCAGCTTGGCCTGGAAGGCCGGCGAGATTTCGCCGATTTCGTCGAGGAACAGCGTGCCGCCGTCGGCCGTCTCGAAGCGTCCCTTGCGCGAATTGACGGCGCCGGTGAAGGCGCCCTTTTCATGACCGAAGAGTTCCGATTCGAGCAGGTTCTCCGGCAGTGAGGCGCAGTTGAGGCGGACGTAGGCGCCCCGTGCGCGCGGCGAGTTGTAGTGAATGGCGTTGGCGATGAGTTCCTTGCCGGTGCCGGTTTCGCCGCGAATCAGCACCGTGGTCGGCCATTTCGCCACCATGCGGATCTGCTCGAAAATGCGCCGCATGGCGTCGGAGTGGCCGACCATGTTGTCGAAGCCGTGCTTCTGCCGCACGGTGCGGCGCAGGGTGTCGCGCTCCTCGGACAAGGCCTTGCGCTCCTGGTCGACTTCGAGCGAAAGGCGCACGTTCTGCCCGATCAGGTTGGCGACCATTTCGACGAAGCGCACGCGCTCTTCCAGCAGGCCGTCGTCGGGCTGGTCGGGCTGCACCGTGAGCACGCCTTGCAGCGCGCCGCCGACCTGGATCGGCGCGGCAATGAAGGGCAGCTCCTTGTCATAAAGCCCGAGCCGGTTGAGAAAACGCGGCTCGTCGCCCAAGCGCGAAATGGCGACGGTGCGCCCGCCTTCGAGGATCATGCCGATGACGCCTTCGCCGGGCTGGTAGCGCACCGGCTCGAACTCTTCGCTGTCGAGGCCATGCACGGCATGCACGCTCAGATCGCCGGCATCGGGATCGACCACGCTGACCATGCCGCCGCAAAGATGGCCGGTGATTTCCAGCGTGCGCAAGACCTCGCGCAGCGTCTTGTGAAAGTCCAGCGAACGCGACAGCACCTGCGAAACGCGGAACAGCGTCTCGTACTGGGCGCGCAGCAGCGCGGAGGTGCGCGTATCGTTCATGATCGACGCTTGACCGGCAACATCACGCGGACGCGGCAGCCCGTGGTTTTCTCGGGGTCGATCTCGACGCTGCCGCCATGGTCGGCGGCGATCTGCTGCGCGGTGGCCAGCCCCGTGCCCAGATGGCCGTGGCCGCGCCCGCCCTCGCGCTTGGTGGAATAGAAGGGCTCGAACACCTTGAGTTGCCGCTCCGGCGGAATTCCGGGACCGCTGTCCTCGATCACGATCTCGATGCCGCCGGCTTGCGTCCGCGTCATCACCATGAGCTCGCGCTCGCGCCAGCCGCGCCCGCTCATGGCCTCGATGGCATTGTCGATCAGCGCCTTGAACAGGCCGCGCAGCTTGTTCGGATGACCTTGCAGCGCGGGCAGCACCGCCTGCGGCTTCCAGGTGACGCCGATGCCGGCGGCGAGCATGCGGCTGGTGGTGAGATCGAGCACATCGCGCAGCAGTTCGTTGACATTGATAGCGCCGGATGGCTCGCGGGTTTCGTCGGGAATCATCTCGCGCAGCTCGACCAGCGCCTGCTGGCCGGCGGCCATGGCGGTCGCCAGCGCCGAGGACATCGCATCGTGCTCGCCATGGCGCCGCGCCAGCATGCCGACCACCGAAGCCATCTGGTTGAGCGGCCCTTCAAGGCGGAAGGTCGCCGCCGACAGGCTTTCGCGCAAGGCAGAGACGCGATCCTCGTCGGCCATCACGGCCTGCAGCGCGGCCACCCGCGCCTTTTCCTGCTGCGCCCGCAGGCCAGTGATTTCCTTGGCCACCAGCAACAGGTAGTCGCGCCCGCCGCCGGCGAACGCCGAATCGGCGGCGCTGTCTTCTTCGCGCACCCGGCTGCCCGAGCAGGAGAACCAGCGCGGCGCCTTGCCGCCGGGCAGATCGAGGCGCACCTCGCGGTCGAGAAAAACATGGCCGGAACCGCGCCGGCCCCCGTTCACATGCGCCGCGCCCGTATCCAGCTCGGCGCGAATCGATGTCATCAGCATCGGCGCCGGCTCGGCCATGCCCAGATCGGCCTGCAATTTCTTGTATTCCTGATTGTCGAGCACCACGCAGTCATCGGCATCGAGCAGCGCGATCAGCATCGGCGCGGCGTCCACCGCCGCCTCGATCAGCGCCCTCGGGTTGCCTGCCTTGGGTTGTTTCCTTGTCATCTCGCGTCATCCCTGGGTCAAACACTTCCGGATGCACTGCAGGTTCCGTGCCGATGTCGAATCAGCAACGGCTCCCGGCCCTGTTTGTAGTGTTTGTCGGACTTGCGACAGACACCAGAGTCGGCGCCGGCGACACGGCGATGATCGCCGTCGCAACAAAAAACCCCATGCTGGTGCGGGCTTGGCGGCGAATGCACGGCTTTGGTGTGGCTGCCATGGCGATTGGCACAGAACCTGCGAAGCCTTCGGCAAACCGATCATTCGCCAGATCATGAACATTCCGCACACCCTTCCCGCCGAATCCGTCGCGACCGTCACGCCGACGCCGCGAACCCTCGTGCATGGGGTGATCCTCGGCGCCTTCTGCCTCGGCTTCGGCCTCCTGCTGGCCATCACCGACCGGCTGACGGTCGGCGACATCGCCGCCCGCGCCGTCGATGACCGGCAGAACACGCTGGCCCAGGTGATTCCCGCCAGCCTCCACGACAACCATCCGGTCGCCGACACCCTCCTGATGAAGAATCTCCGCGACAAGGAAATCACCGTCTATCGCGCCCGCAAGAATGGCCTTGTGACCGGCGTCGCCTACGAGATTTCCGGCCCCGGTTATGCCGGCGAGATCAGGCTGATGCTGGGGCTGTCCGCCGACGGCAAGGTGCTCGGCGTGCGCGTGCTGGCGCACAAGGAAACGCCGGGGCTGGGCGACAAGATCGAGGAGAAGAAGGGCGACTGGATACTGCGCTTCAGCGGCCTGTCTTTCATCGACCCGCCGCCGGAGCGCTGGAAGGTGAAGAAGGACGGCGGCGAATTCGACCAGTTCGCCGGCGCCACCATCACGCCGCGCGGCGTGCTCGCCGCGATCCGCGACGGCCTCGAATTTTTCGCCGCCAACAAGACCCGATTGCTTGAGGTGAACTGACATGGCCGCCGACTACAAAACCATCGTCAAGGACGGCCTGTGGGACAACAACGGCGTTTTCAGCATGATGCTGGGGCTGTGTCCGGCGATGGCGATGACCACCAGCGCCACCAACGGCCTCGGCATGGGACTGGCCACCACTGCGGTGGTGGCGGCCTCGTGCTTCCTGGTTTCGCTGTTCCGCAATCTCATCACGCGCGAGGTGCGCATTCCCGTCTTCATTCTCATCAGCGCGGCGATGGTGACCATCGTCGATCTCGCCATGAACGCCTGGATGCACGATCTGTACAAGGTGCTGGGCCTGTTCATTCCGCTGATCGTGGTCAACTGCCTGCCGATGGCGCGCTTCGAGGCCTTCGCCTCCAAGTCGCCGCCCCTGCCCGCCCTGGTCGACGGCCTGTTCATGGGGCTGGGCTTCACCCTGGCGCTGGTTGCCATCGGCGCGGTGCGCGAGGTCATCGGTTCCGGCACCCTGTTCGCCGACGCCTCGCTGCTGCTGGGCCCTGCCTTCAAAGTCATCGAACTGCGCATCCTGCCCGCCGACACGGGCGTGCTGATGATGATCCTGCCGCCCGGCGCCTTCCTCACCACCGGCTTGCTGGTGGTCGCCAAGCGCATGATCGACGCCCGCGCCGCCCAAGCCAGGCCGGCGGACACAGCCTGCGGCCTGGCCTGAGCCGATGACCATGACCGCCTCCGCCCCATCCGCTTCGCATACGGTCGAGGGCATCGCCCGCGTGGTGAGGGTCGACGCCGGCGTGGCCTGGCTCGAACCGGAGCAGACCGGCGGCTGCGGCAGTTGCGCTTCGGCAGCGAGTTGCGGCGCCGGCTCGCCCGGCATCGGCGAAGTCGCCGGTCGCATCGCGGCGCGGCGCTTCCCGCTCGACAACCCGGACGGACTGCTGGCCGGCGAACGCGTGGTGATCGGCGTCGACCCGCACTCGCTGCTCAAGGCCGCGCTCACCGCCTATGCCATTCCACTGGCGACGGCCCTGGCCGCCGGCGGCATCGCCGAAGGCGCCTGGGGCAGCGACCTCGCCACCATGGCGGCGATGGCCTCCGGTCTGGGCCTCGGCCTGCTGCTTGCCCGCATCGCCGCCAGACAGCTTGCCCGCCGCGGCGACCTCGCCCCCCGCTTCCTGCGCCGGGCCGGAGGGAGCCGGGCATGAAAGAATTCGCCCTCATGATGATCGGCGCGGCGCTGGTCAACAACGTGATCCTGGCGCGCTTTCTCGGCCTGTGTTCGTTCATGGGCGTCACCACGCGGATCGACACGGCGGTGGGCATGGGACTGGCGACCACCTTTGTCATGACCGTTTCGGCGATGGCCGACTGGGCCGTCCAGCGCTACCTGCTGGAGGCCTTTGGACTCGGCTACCTGCGCACCATCACCTTCATCCTGGTGATCGCCAGCACGGTGCAATTCACGGAGATGGTGATCCGCAAGGTTTCGCCGAGCCTGTTCCAGATGCTCGGCATCTACCTGCCGCTGATCGCCACCAACTGCGCCGTGCTCGGCGTCGCCCTGCTGGTGGTCGAAGGCCGCATGAACTTCATCGGCTCGACGCTGTTCGCCTTCGCCTCTGCGCTCGGCTTCAGCCTGGTGATGATTATCTTCGCCGGCCTGCGCGAACGCCTGGCACTGGCCACTGTGCCGCCGCTGTTCAACGGCCCGCCGATCGCCTTCATCGTCGCCGGCCTGCTGGCGATGGCCTTCATGGGCTTTTCCGGCATCGGCGCCGGTTGAGGAAAGGAAAGTCATCATGCTGATCGCAGTCGGAAGCCTCGCCGTGATGGGCCTCGTGCTGGGGGGGGCGCTGGGCATCGCGGCGCGCTATCTGGCCGTCGCGGACAACCCGATCGAGGGCGAATTGAAGGACATGCTGCCGGGATCGCAATGCGGCCAGTGCGGCTACGTCGGCTGCGCCCAGGCGGCGGCGGCGCTGGCTGCCGGCTCCGCGGCGGTGACGCTGTGCCCGCCCGGTGGCCGCGCGCTGGCGCAGGCGCTGGCGGCCAAGCTCGGGATCAATGTGGATCTTTCCGCCGTGGCCGACAGCGGCCCGCAACTGGCCTTCGTCGCCGAGGAAATCTGCATCGGCTGCTGCCGCTGCCTCAAGGCCTGCCCGACCGACGCCATCGTCGGCGCCGCCAAGCAGATCCATAACGTCATCCGCGAAGCCTGCACCGGCTGCGCCGCCTGCGTCGAGCGCTGCCCGACCGAAGCCGTGTCGCTGGTGCCGGTTGCGGTCAGCCTGCAACACTGGATATGGCCCAAGCCGCTGGCTGCGGCGGCCTGAGATCATGAAAACGATACATCGCCGCGCCCTCAACCCAGGGCAAACGCATGAAGCGCCAACTCCCTCCCCTTCAAGGGGAGGGCTGGGGTGGGGATGGGGCTACGCCGACGGAAGGCCACGTTTCCTTCCCCATCCCCCTCCCGGCCTCCAATCGCAAACGTCGCATGCGACCTTCCCCCTTGAAGGGGGAGGAGAAACCCTGGTTTGCGCGGCTGAATGGACGTAACCATGGGATTCATCGACCGCTTCTTCAAGCAACCGCGCTGGGGGGTGCACCCCGACGACAACAAGCGTCCGGCGGCCGACGTGCCGCTGCGCGTGCTGCCGCCGCCGGCGCGCGTCTACCTGCCGCTGCACCAGCATGTCGGCGGCGCGGCGCGACCGGTGGTGCTGGTCGGCCAGAAGGTGCTCAAGGGACAACTGCTGGCGGCGGCGCAGGGCAATATCTCGGCGCCGATCCATGCTTCGGTGTCGGGCATCGTTTCCGCCATCGGCGAGGTGACGGCGCCGCATCCCTCGGGGCTGGGCTTCGCCGCCATCACCATCGACAACGACTTCGCGGACAACTGGATAGCGACCGACCCGGTGGCCGACCCCTTCGCCCTCGCCCCCGAGGAAATCGCCCGCCGCACGGGCCTGGCCGGCGTCGTCGGCCTCGGCGGCGCGACCTTTCCGGCGGCGGTCAAGTTCGCCCTGGGCAAGCGCCTCGCCGTCACCACGCTGATCGTCAACGGCGGCGAGTGCGAACCCTATCTTTCCTCCGATGACCGCATCATGCGCGACCATGCCGATCAGGTGATCGATGGCGCGCGCATTGTGATGCACGCCATCGGCGCCCGTGAGGCGCTGGTCGGCATCGAGGACAACAAGCCGGAGGCCATCGCGGCGATGACGCTAGCCGCCGCGCCCTTCCCCGAAGTGAAAATCCGCCCGGTGCCGGCGCGCTATCCGATGGGCTCGGACAAGCAGTTGATCCAGACCCTGACCGGCAAGGAAGTGCCAGCCGACGCCCGCGCCGCCGAGGTCGGCGTGCTGGTGCATAACGTCTCCACCTGCGCCGCCGTGCACCAGGCGATCCGCCTCGGCCAGCCGCTGGTGGAGCGCATCGTCACGGTCAACGGCGGCGCCGTGGCGCATCCCGGCAACCTGTTTGCGCCGCTGGGCACGCTGGTCGACGACCTGCTGGCCTTCTGCGAACTCAAGGAAAAACCGGCGCGGCTGATCCTCGGCGGGCCGATGATGGGCACGCCGCTCTTGCACGGCAAGATTCCGCTGGTCAAGGGCGCTTCCGGCATCCTCGCCTTCAATGCCCGCGAGGCCATCGTCCCCGCGGTCGGCCCCTGCATCCGCTGCGGCAACTGCACGCGGGCCTGCCCGATGGGCCTGCTGCCGCTGGAAATGGCGGCGCGCATCCGCGCCGGCCAGCTCGATGCGGCGGTCAATTTCTGCCTCAGCGACTGCATCTCCTGCGGCTGCTGCGCCTATGTCTGCCCCTCGCACATTCCGCTGGTGCAGTACTTCAGCCACGCCAAGGGCGAACTGGCGGGGCGCGAGCGCGCCAGGCTGCGCAGCGAGGCCGCCAGGCGCCTGATCGAAGCGCGCGTCATCCGCCTCGAACGCGAGGCGAAAGAAAAGTCGGCGGCGGCGGCACGGCGCAAGGCGGAGCGCGCCGCCGCCAAGGCCAAGGCCGCAGCCGAACAAGCGCAGGGAGAAACCGCATGAATCAGACCATTGGCATGCCGGTGGCCGCACCGCACGCGACGACGAGCAACAGCCCCGGTCGCGTCATGGCCACCGTCATGGCAGCGCTGGCCCCGGCCACCCTGTTCGGCTTCTGGCTTTACGGCTGGCCGGCGATTTATCTGTGGAGCATCACCATCGGCTTCACCCTGCTCGGCGAAGCCTTCTGCCTGCGCCTGATGGGACGCAAGGCGATTCCCGTGTTGTTCGACGGCTCGGCGGCCCTCACCGGCTGGCTGCTGGCGCTGTCGCTGCCGCCCTGGGCGCCGTGGTGGATCGGCGCTTTCGGCGGCCTGTTCGCCGCCGTCCTCGGCAAGCAGGTGTTCGGCGGCCTCGGCCAGAACCTGTTCAACCCGGCCATGGTGGCGCGAGTCGCGCTGCTGATTTCCTTCCCCTTGCAGATGACCGCCTGGGTCGCGCCGTTGCCGATTTCCAGCGCCGCCGCGCCGGGACTGATCGACGGCCTGCTGATTACGCTGAAGGGCGTACCGCCGGCATACGACGCCGTCGCCAGCGCCTCCCTGCTCGGCTTCGCCAAGACCGAACTGTCGCGCGGCGTCGACCTGCTGCAAGCCCTGCTGCATGCGCCGACCCAGGCCTGGTATGGCAGCCGTCCCGGCAGCCTGGGCGAAACGGCGGCTTGGCTGATCGCCGGCGGCGGCGTGGCGATGATGTTGCTGCGCCTCATTACCTGGCACATCCCGCTCGCCATGCTGGCCGGCATCGCCGTGCCGGCGCTGATCCTTCACGCCGTCGATCCGGCGCGTTACCTGGATGCCACAACCCACATCTTTTCCGGCGGCGCCATGCTGGGGGCATTCTTCATCGCCACCGACTATGTCACCTCGCCCAACACGCCGAAAGGACAACTGATTTTCGGCGCCGGCTGCGGTCTGCTCACCTTCGTCATCCGCACCTGGGCCGGCTACCCGGAAGGCGTGGCCTTCGCCGTGCTGCTGATGAATGCGCTGACCCCCGTCATCGACGCCTATGTCAAGCCGCGCATCTACGGCCGCGACCGCAGGGGCGTCGCCCTGGAACCGGTGAAATAGGGAGAACAACCATGCAGATCGGCGTCGCCTATTCCGAACCCACCAACCAGATCTGGCTGACCACCGAGGTGCCCGACGATTCCACGGTCGAGGCCGCGATAGAAAAATCCGGCATCCTCCGCATGTTCCCGACCATCGACCTGGCAACGCAGAAGGTCGGCGTCTTCGGCAAGCTGGTCAAGCTCGACGCGCCTCTGAAACCCGGCGACCGCGTCGAGATCTATCGCGCCATCACCTGCGATCCGCAAACCGTGCCGCGCCGCGACGGCGTCGGCGGCGAGGACGACGAGTAACCGATCTCAGGCGGCCTTGTCCCGCAACTGACGACGCAGCGCGTTAATCCACGACTTCTGGCGCAGGCCGCGACGCTGTTGTTCCAGGTGCTGGCGAATGGTGTCGCGCACCTCGTCAAACAGCGACGACCGCTCGGGATTGACGGTCTCGCAATGGATCAGGTGGAAGCCCAGTTCCGATTCGACGACCTCCGACAGGGCACCCTCGCTCAGGGCAAAGGCGACGGCTTCGAGTTCGGGATAGAGCTGGCCGCGCGGCACGGCGCCAAGCAGGCCGCCGTTCAGCGCCGTGGGACATTCGGAATGCTTCAGCGCCTGCTCGGCGAAGCGCTCGGGATTCTTCAGCAAGCGGATGCGAATGCCGTCGATGCGGGCGCGCGAGACCGGGCGCTCGTTGCCGGCGAGTTCCTCGTTGATGGTGACGAGGATATGCCGCAGCACGCGCGTCTCGGCGCGGCGGAAGCGTTCCTTGTGCATGAACCAGAATATTTCGACTTCGGTGTCGCTCACCACCGTACCGCCGGCGCCGACTTTCTCCAGCACCGCCTCGACCGTCATGTCGCGCTCCACGGCCTGGCGCAGCGCTGCGGCGTCGAGGCCGATGCGCTCAAGATCGGCGCAGTAGTCCTCGTCGCTGGCGTAGCGGTCGCGAATCTCATTCAGGCTGGCTGCCACCGACGCTTCCGGCAACACCACACTGGCGGCGTCCGGCGTGGTCAGGATCAGCGTCTCGATTTCGCGCTGCCTTGTCGCCACGGTCTGGACGCGTCGCAGTTCGCTATCGGCCAGCGCTTCGAGCGGCTTGGCGAACAGCTTCGCCGCCAGCTTGAGGCGCAGATAAACGCTGCCCGGCTCATTCATCGCCGCGCCCCCATTCGACCAGCGCGGACTCCGGCACTTGCAGCGGATTGCCCGGCAGGCAGTCGAAATGCGTGTGGTAGATCACGCCGTTGGCATCGGAGCGATCGACATTCAGAATCTCGCCGCGACTGCCGAGCGGCACCCGCACCTCGCCGCGAATCGCCAGGGCACGCGCCGCGCACACGATCTGGCGCGTCTCGAAACGGCTGTCTTGCCACGGCTCGTCGAGCCCGATCAGCTCTTCCTCGCGGCAGCCGACCACGCGCGCCTCGTCGAGGAAATGCACCGAGTAGATGATCTGGTCCTGGAGGAAGGTGCCGATGTCGCGCACATGGCCGATGCGCCCGCGCCGCACCAGCAGCGCGCCGACAGCGATGCCGGGAAAGGTGCCGTCGTTGCGCACGTTGCGCGTTACGCGCACGGCATCGCCCTCCTCCCAGCGCGGCAACATGATCGCGACCTGTTGACCGGTCAGCCGGTCAGCGACGACAACGGCACGAAGGCAATGCCCTCGGCCCGGCGGAATACCGCGAAGACCTTTTCCCGCTGCGCGCTGGAGTCGACGAAATCCTCGTAGGCGCGCAGCAGCCAGGCGCGATACGCGGCGTACTGCGGCGGCTTGCCAGCCTCCTGCGCGGCCAGGTAGTCGTGGTAGCGCTGCAAAATATGCAGGCGATTGACCTGGACGATGCGGGCATCGTAGGCAATGCCGAAGTAATCGAGAAATTCCTCGGCGCTGGCCAGCTCGGCCAGGTCGTCGGCAAAGCTATCTGTTTCGCATTTCATGGCAAAGTCCTCTCAATGTTCGACATTCCCTCCCCTTCAAGAGCCGAGGTTTTCTCCCTTCCCTTCAAGGGGAGGGTCGGGGTGGGGATGGGGTTCCCGACGGCAAGCGCTACGCAATTCATGAGCCGGCCCCAAGCAAGCCCAGCAGATCGGCATCCGTCGGCGAATGCTTGGCACTCGCCACGAATGCCCGCACCCGCCGCAACAATTCCTGGGCGGCCGTGTCCGACAGCGGATGGTCAAGTTCCGCCATCACGCGCTGCACCGCCCGCGCCCCGGAATGCTTGCCGAGCACGACGCGGTGGGCGCGGCCCACCAGGCCGGGATCGAAGCCCTGATAGTTGGCCGGGTCCTTCATCAGGCCATCGACGTGTATGCCGGCCTCATGGGTAAACGCGCCCTCGCCGACGATGCTTTTCTGCCAGGGCAGCGGTCGTCCCGAGGCGACGGCGACACGCCGCGAAATCTCGGGGAAGCCCTTCAGGTCGATGCCCGTTTCGATGCCGTGACAGACATGCAGGCCGAGCACGACTTCCTCCAGCGGCGCGTTGCCGGAGCGCTCGCCGAGGCCGTTGACGGTGGTGTTCAAGTGCGTTGCGCCGGCCCGAGCGGCGGCCAGCGTGTTGGCCGTGGCCATGCCCAGGTCATCATGCGCATGCATTTCGATTTCGAGATCGCACACCGAACGCAGCGCGGCAATGCGCTCATAAGTGGCGAAAGGATCGAGCACGCCCAGCGTGTCGGCGAAACGGATGCGCCGCGCCCCCGCCGCCTGCGCCGCCTCGGCGATCGCCGCCAGCAGCTCCGGCGCGCCGCGCGAGGCGTCCTCGGCGCCGACGCCGACCTCGAAACCGAGATCGCGCGCCAGGCGCACATGCTCACCAATCGCCGCCAGCAGCCAGGGCCGGTCCTTGTGCAACTTGGAACGCAGGTGCTGGTCGGAAGCCGGCACCGAGATGTCGATCATGTGCGCACCGAGATTCGCCGCCAGCACGATGTCATCGCGCTGCATGCGGCTCCAGACCATCAGCCGCGCCCGCAAACCGAGCGCCGCGACGCCACGGATGCCCTCGCGCTCGATCTCGCCCATGGCCGGAATGCCGATCTCCAGCTCCGGCACCCCCAGCGCATCCAGCCCGCGCGCAATGTCGAGCTTTTCCTCAAGACTGAACGCCACCCCCGCCGACTGCTCGCCGTCGCGCAGGGTGGTGTCGTTGATGACGATGTGGGGTCGGTGGCTGGCAGTCATGGTGGTCAGACCATGACTAGCAAGGACGGTGCCGACTAAAAGCTCACGCTAAATCAAGGGGGTAAAGCGGTTGGCCGTGGGGATTGTCGGGTTTGCGACGTGGGTGGGAGAGCGGATGTTGTCGTTTCCAAAGAGTCGGCGCTGGTGGCACGGCGATCAGGGTACGATACGAACCGACACAGACCCAACCCATCGCATTCGAATGCAGCCCGAAGACCTCCAACTGCTGGTGACCCGCGAAATGCCCTTCGGCAAGTTCAAGGGGCGGCTGATCGCCGATTTGCCGGGCGACTACCTGAACTGGTTTGCCCGCGAGGGCTTTCCTGGCGGAGAGATCGGTCGCTTGCTGGCGCTGATGCAGGAGATCGATCACAACGGGCTGACGGACTTGCTGACACCGCTGCGCCGGCGATAGAAAAGTCGGCGCCGTATTTCGCCGGGGGACTGCCCCAACGCTACCGGCTCAGCCGAAGCGGCCTTCCCGGTAGTGGCTCCGACCGGCGCTTCGCGCCTTAACCCTCGCTACGCTCGCGTTAGCCTGCGCCGCTACATCACGGGAAGATTCAGCCGAACCGACCGGTGATGTAGTCTTCCGTCGCCTTCTTTTTCGGCTTGATGAATATCTGGTCGGTGACGCCGAATTCGATCATCTCGCCGAGATACATGTAGGCGGTGAAATCCGAGATGCGCGCCGCCTGCTGCATGTTGTGGGTGACGATGAGAATGGTGACCTTCTCCTTCAGCTCGATGATGAGTTCCTCGATGCTGGCGGTGGCGATGGGATCGAGCGCCGAGGTCGGTTCGTCGAACAGGATGATTTCCGGATCGGAAGCCAGGGCGCGCGCGATGCACAAACGCTGCTGCTGGCCTCTGGAACACCATGCTGATACGCATCCGCACTTCGATCGGATCGACATCGGGCGACAGCAGGTTGGTGTTGTCCGGATACAGCACGATGCCGCCGCCGGCATAGCGGTTGCCCGGATACAGGTCGTGCATGCGGTTGAAGCAGCGCAGCAGCGTTGACTTGCCGCAACCGGAGGGGCCGATCAGCGCCGTCACCTTGTGGTCATGGATCGGCATGGAAACCTTTTTCAACGCATGGAAGGCGCCGTAGTAGAAGTCCAGGTCGCGCACGTCCGCCTTGAGGACAACGCCCTCGACTCCGGGTTCGGTTCCGGTTGGAATTTGCATGGTGCTCACCACTTGATGTTTTTGCGCAAACGATAGCGCACGTAGATGGCCAGGCCGTTCATGGCCAGGGTCATGAAAACCAGAACGAAACCGGCCGCCGCCGCATTGACCGCAAACGCGGCCTCGGGCCGCGAGGTCCAGTTGAACATCTGGATCGGCATCACCGTAAAGGGCGCGAAGATCCAGTCGAACAGGCCGGCGGGAGGCTCGCCGGTGAAGGGCGCCGGCGGCAGGAAGGCGATGAAGGTCAGCGCGCCGATGGTGATGATCGGCGCCGTCTCGCCGATGGCGCGCGCCATGCCGATGATCACCCCGGTGAGGATGCCGGCCGATGAATACGGCAGGATGTGGTCGCGCACCGTCTGCCAGGTGGTCGCGCCGCAGGCGTAGGAGCCTTCGTGAATCGACTGCGGGATGGCGCGGATCGCCTCGCGCGTGGCGACGATGATCACCGGCAGGATCAACAGCGCCAGCGTCAGCCCGGCGGAGAGGATGCTCTGGCCGAAGCCGAAGTAATAGACGAACAGGCCGAGCGCCAGCAGACCATAGACAATCGACGGTATGCCGGCCAGATTGCTGATGTTGATTTCGATGATGTCGGTGATCCAGTTCTTCGGCGCGTATTCCTCAAGATAGACCCCGGCGGCGACGCCCAGCGGCACCGCCGCGAGGGCGGTCAGCAGCATCACCAGCACGGTGCCGACCCAGGCCGAAAGGATGCCGGCGTTGGCGGCGCGGCGCGAGGGAAACGAGGTGAAGAAATCCATACTCAGTCGCGGTACGCCCTGGATCGCCATGTCGACGAACAGCACGGTGAAAGTGAGCACGCCCACCATCAGGGACAGGATGCCGAGCAGGGTGAAGAACAAATCCCAGCGCTTGGCGCGGGAGATGATCGAGCGGATGCGTTGCAGCTTGTCGGCATTCATTTCAATAGACCTCGCGATAGTGCTTGCGCAGCCAGTAGCCGAGCAGATTGAAGGCCAGCGTCATCAGCAGCAGGGTCAGGCCGGCGGCGAAGATGGTCTGGTAGCCGATGGAGCCGTGCGGCAGATCGCCCAGCGCCACCTGCACGATATAGGAGGTGATGGTCGCTCCCGGTTCCGTGGGATTGAAGGTCAGGTTCGGCTGCATGCCGGCCGCCACGGCGAGAATCATGGTCTCGCCGACGGCGCGGGAGATGCCGAGGATGTAGGCCGAGGCGATGCCCGAAGTCGCCGCCGGCGTCACCACCCAGAGCGCGGTTTGCAGGCGCGTCGCGCCCATTGCATAGGAACCCTCGCGCAGCGCCATGGGCACGGCGCGCATGGCGTCCTCCGAGAGCGAGGCGACGTAGGGAATGATCATGATGCCCATCACCAGGCCGGCCGACAGCAGGTTGAAGCCGGGCAGGTCGGGATAGATCTTCTGCAACAGCGGCGTAATGAAGGTCAGGGCGAAGTAGCCATAGACGATGGTCGGCACACCGCCCAGCAATTCGAGGAAGGGCTTGGCGACTTCGCGTACCGTGAAGCCGGCGAATTCGGACAGGTAAAGCGCGATGATGGTGCCCAGCGGGATGGCCACCAGCAAGGCCACGCCGGAACTGGTCAGGGTGCCCGAGAGCAGCACCATGATGCCGTAATGGGCGTCGTCGAACAGCGGTGTCCATTGCGTGTCGAAGAGGAAATCCGACAGCGGCACGGTCTCGAAGAACACCCAGGATTCCTTGACCAGCACATAGACGATGGCGACGGTGATGAACACCGAAAATGCCGCCGCGCCAAACAGCAGGAACTCGATAATGCGTTCCTTGACGTGGCGCGACGCCTTCCTGCTCAGCCGGTCGCTGACGTGCTCGGTCATAAAGGGAGCCTTGGCAGGCAAAGTTACGCTCATCGGAAACGGGTCAGGCGAAAATGTACAGCAAAACGGCCCCGGAACGTCGGTCCCGGGGCCTCGGGCAATCGCTTATTTGGCCTCGCGCTTGACCAATTCGTCGATCTTGACGCCGACCTCGGGGACGCCGCCGAATACCGTGCCCAACTTCATCTTGTTCACGTGCTCCGAGTTGATCTCATAGATCTTGGCGGGCAACTGGACGTACTTTACTTCCTGAGTCAGCTTGGCGCCGTGCTTCATGTAGAAATGTATGAACTCCTTGACCTCGGGCTTCTCCAGCGACTTGGCATTGACGTAGATGAAGATCGGTCGCGCCAGCGGCTGGTAGGAACCGTCCTCGACCACGGCGGCGGACGGCGTCACGAACTTCTTGCCGTTCCAGATCGCGGCGGCCTTCAGCTTGCCGGCATTCTCGATGTAGTAGGCAAAGCCGAAGTAGCCGATGCCGCCCTTGTCGCGCGAGACGCCCTGCACCAGCACGTTGTCGTCTTCCGAGGCGGTGTAGTCGCCGCGCGAGGACTTGGCCTTGCCGGTGATGGCTTCGGTGAAGTACTCGAAGGTGCCCGAATCGGCGCCCGGCCCGTAGAGCTTCAGCGGCAAGTCAGGGAAGCTCGGATCGACCTGCTTCCAGTTGGTGATCTTGCCTTGCGCCGCAGGTTCCCACATGACCTTCAACTGTTCGGGCTTGAGGTTGGCGGCGAAGGTGTTGGATGGGTGCAGCACCACGGTCAGCGCATCGAAAGCCACCGGCAGTTCGACGTACTTGATGCCGGCGGCGGCGCAGGCTTCCATTTCCTTCTTGACGATCGGGCGCGAGGCATCGGAGATGTCGGTCTCGCCACGGCAGAACTTCTTGAAGCCGCCGCCCGTGCCGGAAATGCCGACCGTGACGCGGATGGAATTCTTCTTCGCCTTCTGGAACTCTTCGGCCACGGCTTCGGTGATCGGATAGACCGTCGAGGAACCGTCGATCTTGATCAGGGGGGCCTGGGCAAAAACGCTCGCCGAAGCAAAAATGCCGGCGACGGCAACAGCAATTTTCAGGGATTTCATCAATGGACTCCTTTGTGCAGTGAGGTAGAGAAACCGCAGTCTAGGCAGCGAATGTTACAGAGCCGTGAAATTGCCCACCGGGTGAACATTTTCCGTCCTGCGGGGTCATGCGCCTGTAACGCAGCCGGCTTAATCTGGGCAAATGCGGTCTTTTCCCTTGCTTGCCGGCCTGCGGCTGTTGCTGGTCGCGCTTCACCTCATCTACGGTGCGGTCCTGGTGGCGCTACTGTTTCGCCTGGGTGGCGTCCCCTGGCGACAGCGCCTGAAACGCATTTGGTCGCGCCAACTGCTGGTGCTGCTTGGCATCCAGGTCGAATCGGACGAAAGCGATGTGTTCCGCATCGACAGCGGCCTGCTGGTCGGCAACCACATTTCCTTCATCGACATCTTCGTCATCAACGCCCTGCTGCCGTCAGGCTTCGTCGCCAAGAGCGAGGTTGCGCAGTGGCCGCTAATCGGCTGGCTCTGCCGTCACAACAATACCGTGTTCATCGAGCGCGGCAGCCGCAAGGCCGCCCATCGCACCCATCTGCACATGCTGGCAGCGCTCGACGCCAGCCAGCGCCTGGCGATCTTTCCCGAAGGCACCAGCAGCGCCGGTGATACCTTGCTGCCCTTCCACGCCGCGCTGTTCCAGAGCGCCATCGATGCCGCCGTGCCGGTGCATGTGATCGCGCTCAGCTATCACGACGCCAGCGGCGCCCGCTCCACGGCACCCGCCTACATCGACGACATCACCCTGCTGGGCTGCCTGATGACTGTTCTCAAGGCTGGCGGACTGACGGCGCGCGTCACGCTGGCGGCAAGCTTTGCGCCGCCGTTGCCGGATCGGCGCCACCTGGCCCATCGTGCCCACCAGGCGGTCGCCGCCGCCCTGCAGCGGAATGGCGGAATCGCTGCGGCGCAACCTCTCCGTAACGAAGCAGCAATCAGGACGTAACAACGGGTTTTGAGAATGCAGGCGTGCCCAACGAGCAAAAAGGAGAACGCCATGCAAGAGAACCTGATCGAAACCGCCGCCGCCAGCCAGCATGTCGGCTACAGCGTTGCGCTGGCGCGCAGCGAAGAGGAAGTCCGCGAAGCGCAGCGCCTGCGCTACCAGGTTTTCGTCGAGGAACTTGGCGCCACCATCCGCTGCCGCACGCCGAACCACGACACCGATGTCTACGATCCATTCTGCGAACACCTGCTGGTGCGCGAAAGCCATACCGACCGCGTCGTCGGCACCTACCGCATCCTGTCGCCGGACGCCTCCCGTCGTGCCGGCGGCTATTACTCGGAAACCGAGTTCTATCTGCCTCGACTGCAAAACCTGCGCAGCCGCATGGTGGAGATCGGTCGTTCCTGCATCCATCCGGGATATCGCAGCGGCGCGGTCATCACCCTGCTTTGGGCCGGACTGGCCGAATACATGCTGACCCACAACTACGAGTACCTGATGGGCTGCGCCTCGATCGGCATGGCCGACGGCGGACACAATGCCGCCAACCTGTTCGCCCAGCTCGCCCCGGAGCACATGGCTCCCGCCGAATACCACGTGTTCCCGCGGCACGGCCTGCCTGTTGAGCGCCTCGCCACCAACCAGCCGGTGCTGATTCCACCGCTGATCAAGGGCTATCTGCGCGTCGGCGCCTGGGTCTGCGGCCAACCGGCCTGGGATCCTTACTTCAACACCGCCGACCTGCTGATGCTGCTGCCGATGTCGCGCATGAATCCGCGCTACATGCGCCACTTCGGCAAGCCCGCCGCAGCCGTCGCGGCATGAGCGTGGCCGAAATCGCAGCGGGATTGAGTTGGCGCGGCGAGACCCGCGCCTTGACGCCGCGCGCCGCCCGTCCGCTGCATGTGCTGATGCTGAGCGACGTCTACTTTCCGCGCATCAATGGCGTCTCCACCTCGATCCAGACTTTCCGCGCCGCGCTCGCCGCTCGCGGCGTGCGGGTCACGGTGGTGGCGCCCGAGTATCCCGGAACCGACGCCGTCGCCGACACGATGGCAAACATTGTCCGCCTGCCTTCGCGCGCCGTGCCGCTCGACCCGGAAGACCGTCTGATGCAGTGGCGCCACCTCGGCGATCTGGACCGCCGTCTCGCCCGCGCCGACTTTGATGTGGTGCATGTGCAGACACCCTTCGCCGCGCACTATGCCGGCCTGCGCCTGGCGCGGGCGCGGGGAATTCCCTGCCTCGCCACCTATCACACGCATTTTGAGGAATACCTGTTCCACTATGTCCGCTTTCTGCCGCGCCACGCGCTGCGCTTTGCCGCCCGCAGGCTGGCCCGGCACCAGTGCAATGCGCTTGATGCCGTGGTGGTGCCCTCGCAACCGATGGCCGCCACCTTGCGCGACTATGGCGTCGGCACGCCGTTGCACGTGATCCCCACCGGCCTGCCGCAAAACCAGTTCGCGCGCGGCGACGGTGACAAATTTCGACGCGACCGTGGCATCGCGCCGGAGCGCCGCGTGGCGCTCTTCGTCGGGCGCGCCGCGTTTGAAAAGAACATCGGCTTTCTGCTCGAAATGATCGCCATCGCCTGTCGGCAAGATCCGCAACTGATGCTGGTGATCGCCGGCGAAGGCCCGGCGCTGCCTGCCTTGCGCCGCCAGGCCGCCGCCCTGCATCTCGATGACCACGTCCGCTTCGTCGGCTACCTGCCGCGCGAAGGCAGTTTGCGCGACTGCTACGCCGCCGCCGACGTGTTCACCTTCGCTTCGCATACCGAAACCCAGGGCCTGGTGCTGCTCGAAGCCATGGCCGTCGGCCTGCCGGTGCTGGCCATTCCGGCGCTGGGCGCGGCCGAGATCGTCGCCCCCCGGCGCGGCGCGATTCCCGCCGCCGACACACCGAATGCCTTTGCCGCGCAACTGGTCGAGCTGCTCGACCAACCCGCCACCCTGACCGCCATGAGCGAAGCCGCCATCGCCTTCGCCCGCGAATGGGATGCCGCGACCCAGGGCGCCCGCTTGGCCGCGCTCTACCGCGTGCTGGTGGATGTCCCGGTCGGCATCGACTGCGCCCTGCCGCTGGCCGCCCGGTCATGAACCCCGAACCCATCGCCGAAGAAAGCCCCTTCAAGGGTCAGACCGGCTTGCGCCGCATCTGGAATGCCTTCAGCTACTCGCTATCCGGCCTGCGCGCCGCCTCTCTCAACGAGGATGCCTTCCGCCAGGAATGCCTGCTGGCGGCGGTGCTGATCCCCCTGGCGCTGCTGCTGCCCGTGCCCGGCGTCGGGCGCGCGCTGATGATCGGCAGCATGCTGCTGGTGCTCATCGTCGAGCTGATCAACTCCGCCATCGAAGCCGCCATCGACCGCATCTCGCTGGATAGGCACCGGCTCTCCAAGCGCGCCAAGGACATCGGCAGCGCGGCAGTGCTGATTGCGCTGATCAACGTCCTCGCCACTTGGTCGCTGGTGCTGTTCTGAAGAAAACATGACAAGCCCTCTCCATGTTGCTGTCGTCACGGAAACCTGGCCGCCGGAAGTCAATGGCGTCGCCATGACGCTCGGTCGCATGGTGCAAGGCCTGCTGGCGCGCGGTCATCGCGTCAGCCTGACGCGGCCCCGGCAGCATGCCTACGACATGGCATCACCTGCGCCGCGACTGACGACCACGCTGGTGCGCGGCCTGCCGATTCCCGGTTACGCCGGCCTCAAGTTCGGCCTGCCGGCACGGCGACTGCTGTGCCGGCAATGGCGCGCCGAGCGACCGGATGTGGTGCAGGTGGCCACCGAAGGTCCGCTGGGCGCATCGGCCATCGCTGCGGCACGCAAGCTGGGTATCCCGGTGGTGTCCGAGTTCCACACCAACTTCCACGCCTACAGCCGGCATTACGGCTTTGGCTGGCTGGAGAGCCTGGTCGCCGCCCACTTGCGGCGCCTGCACAACCGCAGCCGGATGACCCTGGTGCCCTCCCACCAGCTTGGCGTCGATCTGGCGCGCCGAGGCTACCGCAACATTCGCGTCGTCGCCCGTGGCGTCGATACCGCCCTGTTCAACCCCGCCCGCCGCAGCGCCGCGTTGCGCGCCGCATGGAAGGTCAGCGATGACGACCTGGTGGTGGCCCATGTCGGTCGCCTAGCACCGGAGAAGAACCTGCCGCTGCTGCTGTCCACCTTTGCCGCGATCCGTGTCCACGCCCCGCATGCGCGCCTGTTGCTGGTCGGCGACGGCCCGTCGCGCGCGCGGCTGGAGCGGGAGCATCCAGAACACATCCATGCCGGCATGCGCCACGGCGAAGACCTCGCCGCCCACTATGCCTCGGCCGACCTGTTCCTGTTTCCGAGCCTGACCGAAACCTATGGCAACGTCACTCTCGAAGCGCTGGCCAGCGGCCTGCCGGTGGTGGCCTATCGCATGGCGGCCGCCGCCGAACTGATCCGCCACGGTGACAATGGCATGCTCGCCGATCCAGGGATCAGCGCCCAGTTCGTCCGCGCCGCACTTGATCTCGTCAGCTACCCCGGCGGGCTGCGCCGCGCCGCCGCAGCCGCGCCACAAAGCGTCGCCGCGCTCGACTGGGAATGCATCCACCAGCGGCTGGTGGCTGCGCTACGCGACGCCATCGGCGGAATCGCCGTGCCGTCGCCGAATGAAGCGGCCCATCGCATGCTGCCCGACTAGCCCGCGCTCGTGCACGTCCGCTCGATCTTCATCTCCGACATCCATCTCGGCACCCGAGGCTGCCAGGCAGAGCGCCTGCTCGACTTTCTGCACGACCATGACAGCGACAACCTGTTCCTGATCGGCGACATCATCGATTTCTGGTCGATGAACCGCGGCATCCACTGGACCCCGGCGCAGAACACCGTGGTGCAGAAAATCCTCCGCCGCGCCCGCCACGGCCACAAGGTGATGCTGATCCCCGGCAACCACGACGAGGCGATGCGCGAGTATGACGGTGTCTCCTTCGGCGACATCCTGGTTCGCTGCGAGCACGTCCACGTCACCGCCGACGGCAAGCGCTATCTCTTGCTGCACGGCGACGAGTTCGACCAGGTGACGCGCTATCACCGCTGGCTGGCGGTCATCGGCGACATCGGCTACAACTTGCTGGTGCGCCTCAACGCCTCGCTCTCGCGTCTGCGCCGCCTGTTGCGCCGCCCCGGCTACTGGTCGCTTTCCGGCTACGCCAAGAACCGCGTCAAGCGCGCCGTCTCCTTCATTTTCGACTTCGAGGACTCGTTGATCCGCGCCGTCCGCGAACGCGGCATGGATGGCGTGATCTGCGGCCACATCCACAGCGCCGCCATGCGCAATGTCGATGGCGTGGCCTATGTCAATTGCGGCGACTGGGTCGATAGCTGCACCGCCATCGTCGAGCACCACGACGGTCGCCTGGAACTGGTCCGCGCCTGGCAAACCGTCACTGCGGCGGTGGCGATCCCTCTCGCCGTATCGCCAGCGCCGACTTTCGATAATCTGCCCCAGCCCGGCATCGCCTGCGGCGGCGATGTAATACGGCTGTAATAATCTTTCGGCGGTCGGACGACTAGACTGGGCGACAACTTTCTCCCGCATCCAGTCGATGACCCAACAAATTGCTCTCAAACTGGCCGTGGCCCAGGATCGTCATGGCGCGCTGCTGCGGCACCCCGCCCTGGCTGCCGCAACCGTCCGCGAGCAACACCACCTGGTCAGCATCTACTATGACACCGGGCGCATGGCCTTGCGCCGCGCCGGCATCCTGCTGCGGCTGCGCAGGCATGGCGCCTCGTGGCTGCAGACGATCAAGCGCCAGGATGACTCGCATGGCGGCCTGACGCAACGGCCGGAATGGCAGGCGCCCTACCGCAACCACTTCGATTTCTCCCACGTCGTCGACGCCGAACTGCGCGACTGGCTGCAAAAGGACAAGATCGCCGGTCGCCTCGCCGCCGTCTTCGAATCCAACATCCGCCGCACCGTCTGGCAACTCGACCCCGATCCCAATACCCGTCTGCTGGTCAAGCTGGATCGCGGCTGGATCGCCGCCAACGGTCGCCGCGACACCCTTTCCGAACTGGAACTGCAACTGGTGTCGGGCAGCCTCGACAGCCTTTACGCCCTGGCTTTGCAACTGGCCCAGCGCCTGGCCCTGCCGCCGCTGCTGCTGTCGAAGGCGGAGCGTGGCTACCGGCTGTTTCACAACACGCCGGCGGCTCCGGTGAAGGCGGGCGAAGTGCCAATCGACGCCGCACACACGCCGCTGGCGGCGTTCCGTCTCATCGCGGTGGACTGCCTGTCGCATTTGCAACTCAACCACGATGGCGCCGTGCACAGCGACGACCCCGAATACATTCATCAGATGCGGGTCGCCACGCGCCGCCTGCGCGCCGCGCTGCGCATGTTCGGCCCCGTGTTGCCCGAGGGTTTCGCCGAGCAGTTGGCGCCGCCGATGCGCGAACTGATGCGGGCGCTGGGCCAGGCCCGCGACCTCGATGTGCTGATGGCGGAGATCGTCGCCCCGGTCGCCGCCGCCCTGCCGGACGAGCCGCGCCTGACCGACCTGGCCAGCGCCCTCACCAACCGCCTGTATGTCGCCCGCGCCGACACCCGCCGGGTGATGCAGCAACCCGCCTACGGCCAGTTGCTGCTGACCGCCAGCAGTTTGCTGCTGCGCGCGCCCTTCATCGAGCCGCCCGACGCCAGTCCCGAGGCACCGTCCCTGTTGCAGTTCGCCGATCACCGCCTCGGCCGTCTGCTGAAGAAGCTTCGCGAATTTGCTGATGCCGCCCGCGTCGATTACCCGCCGTCGCTGCACCAGTTGCGCATCGGCATCAAGCGGCTGCGCTATGCCATCGAGTTCTCCAGCTCGATCATTCCCGGCAAGGCCGGCGCCGCGATCATCAAGCGACTCGCCGGATTGCAGGAGGAACTGGGCCAGCTCAACGATCTGGCCAGCGCCGGCACCCTGCTGATGACCTGCGCCGGCAGGGACTCGCACCTGCGCGAAGCGGTGACGCTGGTCGGCGGCTGGCACGGACAACGTCATGCCGCGCTGCTCGACGACATACCGCACAGGCTGAAGCTGATCCGTGGCCTGAAACTGCCGCGCCTCGGCGAACGCACCGCCGAGGCGCCGCCGACCGAATAACGGGCCGGAATCATCCCCGGACTGCAACAAATCCGTTATCGACCCGTAACACTGGAACCCCAGGATGGATGGCTCGAACCATCCATCTTTTGGAGCATTCCATGCCCGTTCTTTCAGTCGCCGCCGCACCCGCCACACCTGCGGCTGCGGCGACAGGCCAGCAAAAGGGCCTCGCCATCAGCCTGGTGATTCCGCTGCCCGCCGTATCGCCCAGCCAGACCAACGACGAAGTATTCGCCCTGTTCGACGCCGCGCCGGGCCTGTCGGCGCTGCCGGTGGCCGAAGACGACCGACCGATTGGCCTGATCAATCGCAACATCTTCATGGATTCCTTCGCCCGACCGTTTCACCGCGAGGTCTACGGTCGCAAGAGTTGCATCGCCTTCATGGACAAGCAACCGCTGATCGTCGACGGCAGCATGAGCATCCAGGATCTCAGCTTCCGCGTCGTCGATGCCGGCGGCAAGACCCTCAACGACGGTTTCGTCATCACCGCCAACGACCGTTACCTGGGCATGGGCACCGGCCAGGACCTGGTGCGCGCCATTGCCGGGATGCAGGCGGAGAAGAACCGGATCGTGATGGAGAGCATCGATTACGCCAGCGTCATCCAGCGCTCGTTCCTGCGGCCCTCGCGCGAGGCCCTGCGCAGCCTGCTGCCGGATCACCTGCTGCTGTGGGAGCCGCGCGACCTGGTGGGCGGCGACTACTTCTACTGCCGCCGTTTCGACGACGGCTTTTTCCTGACCCTGTTCGACTGCACCGGCCACGGCGTGCCCGGCGCCTTCATGACCCTGATCATGGCCTCATTCATCGACAGCGCGCTCAGCTCCGAAAACCGGCAAGACCCGGCGGCGGTGATGGCGGAAGTGAATCAGCGGGTCAAGAGCGCGCTGGGCCAGATCGACCACCGCCACAAGGCCACGGCCAGCAACGACGAGGCCGAGCACCGCTCCGACGACGGCATGGACGCGGCCTTCTGCTGGGTGGCTCCGACCGAACGGCAGTTGATTTATGCGGGCGCCCACTCGCCGCTGATCCTGCTGCGTCCCGGTCAAGAGATCGAACTGTTCGAAGGCGACCGGGCCGGCGTCGGCTACGCCTCGACGCCGATGGACCAGACCTGGCGGAACCATAGCTTCCCGCTGCCGCCGGGGACTGCGGTGTTCCTCGCCACCGACGGCCTGATCGACCAGCCGGGCGGGCCGAGGCGCATCGCCTTCGGCAAGAAGCGCCTGTGCGCCCTGCTCGCCGAGCATCGCCAGGCCGCCACCCTGGCCCCGTTGCGCGGCGTGATCCTGCAGGCGCTGGAGGACTACCAGGGCAAGGATGTGCGACGCGACGACGTCGGCCTGATCGGCTTTCGCCTTTAAGCGGAACAGCGACCATGAAACTCGAACTGTTCAATACCTTCCGCGACACCGCGCAGGAAAACGGCGTGATCTTCTACTACACCGGCGCCTTCTCGCAGAACGTCGTCGCCGCCATCGGCGACTCGCTCAAGCAACGCCTGGACAGCGTCAATACCAGCAGCGCGGCGCGGCGCAAGGTGTTTTCCACCTTCGTCGAAATGGCGCAGAACATCCTGCACTACGCGCCGGAGATAGCCGAGAACGACGGTGCCGGCGCTCCGGCCAAATACGGCGCGCTCGCCGTCGGCCGCAACGGCGACGAGAAGTTCTTCGTCGTCTGCGGCAATCCGGTACGCATGGAGGATGTCTCGCGCCTGCACGAGAAGCTGGAACCGCTGCGCCAGATGAGCATAGACGAGATCAAGACCGCCTATCGCGAGCAGTTGCGCAACGAGGACCACGCCAATGACGCGGTCAGCAAAGGCGCCGGCCTGGGCTTCCTGACCATGGCGCGCGACGCCACCGAACCGATCGAATACAGCATCGCCTTTGCCAGCGAGGCCGACGGCGGACGCGCTGACCTCTACCTGCGCGCCACCATTTGAACCGAATCCAACCCCGATTGCCACACCACAGGAGTAGCCATCATGGAAGATCTGCACATCCCCGCCAGCAATGAAACCCCGGAGATCCGCTTCGAGTTCTCCCGCCACTGCCTCAGCATGCACGGCGAATCCTATCCGGAGAACGCGATGAGTTTCTACGGCCCGATCCGCTCCAGCCTGCAAAACTACCTCGAAAAACTGCCTACCGACGGCAAGGTCGAAGTCAATATCGGCCTGCGCTATTTCAACAGTTCCAGCACCAAGCTGATTCGCGCCCTGATCGGCATGCTCGACCGCAGCGCCGAAAGCGGCCCGTCGATTTCCGTCGACTGGCTGCACGATGCCGACGACGACATGATGCTGGAATTCGGCAGCGACCTGAAGGAAGAACACCGCTCGCTGAAGTTCAACACCGTCGTCGCCGAACCCGCCTGACATCGACCGCGCGGTCGGCGGTGACGCCCGCAATGCGAGCACCCAGAACAAAGGTCAAGACACCATGAACATCCGCAACCAAGGTAACGAGATCGCCAGACGCGCAAGTCCACACGGCGAAGCGCTGCGCAACCTGATGCAGGAGCGCGGCCTGCATGCCGTGTACCAGCCCATCCTCGACTTGCGCCAGGGCAGCTATTTCGCCTGCGAGGCGCTGATCCGCGGCCCGGAGGATTCAGAGCTGCATACGCCGGCACAATTGTTCGCCGCCGCCGCGGCGGCGCAATGCACGCACGAGCTGGAATGGCTGGCGGTGGAGACCGCCATCCTGCAGTTCGCCGAGCAGCCCTGCGCACTGCGATTGTTCGTCAACATGAGCATCAGTTGCCTGCACGCCAGCCGCAAGCGCCTGGCCGCGACGCGCCAGGATCTGCTGCGACTCGGCGTACCGCCGTCGCGGATCGTCATCGAGCTGACCGAAAACGAATCGGTACACGATTTTTCAGACTTGCAGGAAACCTTGCAGGACTTCCGCAAGATCGGCATCCAGATCGCCATGGACGACATGGGCGAAGGATTCTCCAATCTGCGCATGTGGTCCGAAGTGCGGCCCGAGTTCGTCAAGATCGACCGCCATTTTGTCGACGGCATCGACACCGACGCATTCAAGCTGCATTTCGTGCGCGCCATGCACGAGATCGCCGACGCCTGCGGCAGCGCACTGATTGCCGAAGGCGTCGAAACCGCCGAGCAACTGGCGGTGCTGCGCGATCTCGGCATTCCCTATTTGCAGGGCTTCGGCATCGCCCGACCGCACCGCATCATTGCCACCATGCCGCACAGCGCCCATCTAGCCGCCGACAACAACGGCATTCTGGTACTCCCGTCGCACTCCCGCGCCGAGCGTCGCATACCGCGCATCGACCAGATTCTTCACGAGGTGCCGACGGTATCTCCGGAAACCGACAATGACGCGGTTTACTGCATCTTCGAGCATCAACCGGCACTCAACATCGTGCCGGTGGTCGCCAACGGCCAGCCGCTCGGGGTCATCACGCGCAGTTCGCTGATCGACCGCTTCGCCCGCCCGTTTCGCCGCGAGCTTTACGGCAAGCGTTCGTGCGCCATGGTGATGGACCCGCCGCTGCTGTTCGACGAGGCGCAGACCGTGCAGGAAGCGGCACAGATCATCGGCAGCCTGCGCGGCACCGAGGTCTCCGATTCGTTCGTCATCACCGGGCAGGGCCGCTATCGCGGCGTCGGTTTCCTGCGGGAACTGATGGCGATCATCACCGACATGCAGATTCGCGCCGCCCGCTATGCCAATCCACTGACCCAACTGCCCGGCAACGTGCCGATCAACGAGCAGATGGATCGCCTGCTCGACGCCGGGCGCGGCTTCGTCGCCGCCTACTGCGATCTCGATCACTTCAAGCCCTACAACGATGCCTACGGCTACCGGCGCGGCGACCAGATGATCCAGCAGGTGGGCGCGCTGCTGACCGAAGCGGTCGCCGATCACGATGATTTCGTCGGTCATGTCGGCGGCGACGACTTCATCGTGCTGATGCAAAGCCATGACTGGGAGGCGCGCCTGCGGCGCGTCATCGACGAATTCGACGCCGCGCTGCCGCGACAAATGAGCGCGGAGCACCTTGCCGCCGGCGGCTATTGCGGCGAGGACAGGCGCGGACAGGCGGTGTTCCACGCCGTGCCGGCGCTGTCGATCGGCTGCGTGATGGTGCGGCCGGGCGCCTTCGCCGGCCATCCAGACATTTCCGCCGCCCTCAGCGAAGCCAAGAAAGAGGCCAAACGCATACCCGGCAGCGTGGTGTTCGTCGAACGCCGCCAATACCATCCCGCTGCCGACACGCAGGAGCCGATGGCCGACGCAGACGCCGTACCGCCAGCGCGGTGCGCCCCCGTGGAAACTTTCGTTCTCGATTTGATGCGTGGCCTGCCGCGTGCCCCGGCGCAGCTCATGTAATGCGAATATCGCCTTTGCGGCGCACGCGCTTGGCCGCCGTCACACGGAGAACAATGTGGACGTGATACTTTGGCGTCATGCCGAAGCCAGGGAGGGCGCCGACCGTATTGCCGACGCCGACTGGACCGTCAAGAAGGCGGGCATCTGCCGGTTCGCCAACCGGGTGCGCCACGACGAGACCCAAACCATTCCGAGCGCAGCGTGCAATCCCTGACCCTTCTTTCCAGCGGCCAGCCGCCGTACCGTCAGCGCCGACTTTCGCCCGGCAGCCAACAAAACAGCAGCAGCGCGGCGACGCCGGCACAGGCGGCGGAAAAAGCAAAGGCGCTCAAGGGGCCGACCGCCTGATACAGCGCGCCGAAGATCAGCGAGGCCGGCAGCAGCATGATTCCCGCGATCAGGTTGAACCAGCCGAAGGCAGTGCCGCGCCGCTCGGGTGGCGCGAGGTCGGCCACCAGCGCCTTTTCCACGCCCTCGGTCGCCGCCATGAAGAGGCCGTAGAAGCCGAACAGCGCGAACAGCCACGGGCCGTCGCCGGCCAGCGTGCCCATGGCGAGGTAGAACAGCGCATAAGCAACATAGCCGCCGACCAGCAGGCGGACGCGGCCGAAACGATCCGAGAGCGCCGACAGCGGAGTCGAGAACAACATCGCCACCATCGACACCGCCGCCCACAGCAGCGGCACCTGGGCATCGGCGACACCGAGTTCGCGCGCCCGCAGCAGCAGGAACATGTTGGACGAGTTGCCCAGCGTGAACAGGGCGACCACCACCAGGTAGCGCTTCAATGTCGGCGGCATGTCGCGCAGACGCCAGTCGAAAGGCGGCGGCGAAGCGTGCGGCACCACCTGCGGTTCGCGGATGGCCAGCGCCAGCGCCAGGCAAAGCACCGCCGGCACGGCCGACCAGAGAAAAATGTCGCGCAGCGGCATGTGCGCCGCCAGCAGTGCGGAGGCCAGCAGCGGCCCGATCACCGCGCCGGCGTTGTCCATGGCGCGATGCAGGCCGAAGGCCAGGCCGCGCCGTTCGGGCGGCACGCTGGCGGCCAGCAGCGCGTCGCGCGGCGACGAGCGCAAGCCCTTGCCCACCCGGTCGGTGAAGCGCACCGCCAGCAGCCACGGCCAACTGCCGACGAAGGCGGTCAGCGGTCGGCCGAGGCCGGCCAGGCCATAGCCGAACACGATCCACGGCTTGGCGCGGCGCGTGCGGTCGACGATGACACCCGAGAACAGCTTGAGCAGGCTCGCCGTCGCCTCGGCAATGCCCTCGATCACGCCCAGCGCCCGTGGTCCCGCCATCAGCACCGAGGCGAGATAGAGCGGGATCAGCGGATACAGCATCTCCGAGGCCGAATCATTGACCAGGCTGATCAGTCCGATCAGCCAGACGGTGCGGGGCAGTTGGCGCAGGCCGGTCAGCATGAATGATCGGGTGCGGCCTGGGTTCGGATTTCGATCATGCGTCGGGTTCGCCCAGGATGCCGAACTCGACCGGCGTCTTGACGTAAAACAGATGCACGCCTTCCGCTTCGAGTCGTTCGAAAAGGCGCCCGGCTTCCTCCGCCGTGACCGCCATCAGCACTTCCAGCGGCTGGTCGGCGAGCTCGAAGAAGTGGGCGGAATGGATGCGTCCGTGATGGCCGAAACTTTCGCCGCCGGGGATCAGCGTGGCGCCGCGCAGGCCCATTTCCTGTGCCAGATGCAGCAGCCAGTCGGCCAGCGGTTTGCCGTGGTGGCGCTTGTCCTGCTGGGTGAAGAAAGTGATCTGGTAGCCGTTCATGAATATCTCCTCAGGCGGGTTTGAGCAGTTGCCAGGATGCGAGTCCGGCCAGCGTCATCAACAGCGAGCCGCTGACATGGATGGCGATGGCGCCCATCGCCAGAGTCAGTCGTCCCTGCTGCAACAGCGTAACGACTTCGGCCGAAAACGTGGAAAAGGTGGTGAGGCCGCCGCAAAAGCCGGTGATGATCAGCAGTCGCCACTCGGGCGCAATGTCAGGCGCCTGCGCAAAGTAGGCGACGGCCACACCGGCGACATAGCCGCCGATCAGGTTGGCGGTCAAGGTGCCGGGAGGAATGTCCGGGAAAAGGCTATTGAGCCTGGCGCCAAGACTCCAGCGCAACAAGCCACCGGAGGCTGAACCCAGGGAAATGGCGAGTATCGGTTTCCACATGAAACTGTCCTTGTGCTGTTGTTATTGGACAGGCGCAAAAAATGCCTACGCGACCCGTCCGGGCCTGGCGTAGGCATCATCAGCCCGAGCGTCGGGCGGTTCGACAAGCCCGAGGCTCATCGGGAGGAATGCCATCTCCGACGGCAATTCTGCCACAG
>Ga0209211_10001827_pt1 | contig 38562 bp, 43 predicted proteins | sample RifGroA2_FD_183992 | JGI IMG/M metagenome (GOLD analysis project Ga0209211, IMG submission 183992) | Groundwater microbial communities from Rifle, Colorado, USA - Groundwater A2 (SPAdes) (version 2) | ecosystem: Environmental > Aquatic > Deep subsurface > Groundwater | place: Rifle, Colorado...
TGCAAAGCAATAAATGGGGATGAACTAAATATTAACCATGCTGAACTGAAAAATTTTGAGTGGCTTACCAAAGAGGGACTGAATAAAAATCATATTCCTAGTGATGTTAGGGAAATGGCATTGAAAGGGTTTGAAATTCTGTATAATTTTAGATAGAAATATTTAAATATATCAAATTAAATTGCAGTGTTATGTCAGAAAGAAAGGAAGCGTGGATGAGAATTGTTGTGGCGATTGTTTCGGGAATAATTCTAAGCTTATGGAAAACTTTGGTAATGGCAATTACCGTATTCCACTGGATTTATGTTATATTTTCAAACAAGAGGAGCAAAGGGATTGCGGAATTCTGCAACCTTTGGACAACACAGGCTTACAGGTTTGTACGCTACATGACTTTCTCAACAAACTCAAGGCCTTTTCCGTTTTCAGAGCTTGGCGATGCAATGCATCCGGTTGAGCTCAAGCCAAAGAAAAAGTGACTAGATTCTTCCGCTTCTTAAATACTCATCAACATCCACTTCGTTCAGGCTTTTCTTTTTGGCAAATCTTTTTGTGAATTTTGCGCTTTGGCTTTTCAGGTACAATCCGTACAGCAGGCCAGCGCCCATTCCGATGAGGTGGGCTATGTTTCCAACTCCTGACGGAAAGAAAATTCCGAAAGTATCCATGGCAGCGTAAATTATTCCTGCCAGCCATAAAGGAGTCGGCACTACGTAAAAGAACAGCAGCCTTAAATTTGGTATAAGAATGATTAACATCCCTATCACGCCCATCAAAGCCCCGCTTGCCCCCAACGAGCCTGAGTAGAAAAAGCTCGCCAGGAATCCTGCAATTACTCCCGCCGACAGATAAAATGCAAGAAATCTTTTTGCGCCTATTATCGATTCGAGAAGAGGGCCAAACATAAACAGCCCCCACAGGTTATAAAACAAATGCAGCGGGCTGGCATGGAGGAAAATGTGAGTTACCAAAATCCACGGCCTCGTGTATATATCTTTTGACGATAAAAGAAATGCCTCAGTAAACCAGTTCCCCAGCACAAACTGGAGAATAAAAACTGCTATTGTGGCTATAATCAAAGGGAAGGCGGCGGACCTTATTTCAAACTCCATATTAGCAAGATAGTTCTATTTTTTTTAAATCTATTGTTTTAATTTTCACAACATTAATATACAATAATATTTTCTAAATTTCCATGACGGATTTAGTTGCATGCTTATCATCTGGCGAGAAAAGCCAGAGCCACGTTGAAAGGCTGATTAACGGGCAGGACTGGTCGAATGTAATCATCATTACAAACGAGCTTGGGAGAAAAAATTTCAAATCCGCCAAAGAGATTGACTGGGTGGTCGTTGATTTCCAGAAGCCTGTTTTTGAGCTGATTGTGGACATACAGAAGGGAATCAAGGGAAAACTAAATGACCTGGAAGTCGCGCTGAATTTAGTTTCAGGCAACGGAAAAGAGCATATGGCAATTTTATCTGCTTTGATAAAATCAGGACTTGGAATACGGCTGATGGCAGTAACCAAAGAAGGCATTAAGGAATTATAAAATATTAATTTAAAAATAAAAAATTATTTCTCTTCAACCTTAGCCATTTTATTTATTTTCTCAGAATTCAGGTTATAAACTTCATCATAGAAATGCTCGTGAAAGCTTCCTGGCCCATGGGATTTTGCAGCTGCCAGTTCGCCTGCAATTCCATAGCATGCCAATCCATGAGCGGCGGCTTTTGCATAATCTTTTTCAACGCCGGCAAACACGCCGATTATTGAGGCTGCCATGCATCCTGTTCCTACCATCGAGCCCATCATGGCATGGCCGTTGTTTACAAGGTAAACTTTTTTGCCATCTGTGACGATATCCTGCTTTCCCGTAATGACTACAGTTGAATTGTATTTATTTGCCAGATTTCCTGCAACATCAACAAGATTTGCATCAACTTTTGTTGATTCGACGCCTCTTGTCGTTACGTTCATTCCCGCCAATTTCGCGATTTCGGATGAATTTCCCTTGATTATATCAATCCGGATTTCTTTCAATAATCTTAATGCCTCATTGTCCCTAAGTTTTGTTGCTCCAACTCCGACTGCATCCAAAACAACAGGAATTCCTTTCTTGTTTGCGCTTTTTCCCGCAATTATCATTGAGTCAATCAATTCCGGAGTCAAAGTTCCTATATTCAAAACCAAAGAAGATGCTATTGCAGCCATATCCCCGGATTCTTCTTTTGCATGAGCCATGACCGGCAGTGCCCCGAAAGCCCTAGTCATGTTTGCGCAATCATAGATAGTGACCCAGTTAGTAATATGATGGACTAGCGGCTTATTGCTTCTTACTTTTTCAAAGGTTTCTGAAATCATATTGTTACCATTCATTTTTATCTAATATCGAGAAATTCAGCGTATTTTTAAAGGTTGTGGAAGATATTGAAAAAACAAAATTTAATCTTTAACGCTTAAATAAACAAAATAGCCGGATTTCTTTGCGATAACTTTTACGTTTCCAAAAACTTCTTCCATCTTTTTGCTTAAAGTTTTTCCGCCTTTGTTGTGGCGGGCAACAATCTGCAGGCTTCCGTTTTGCTTAAGATAATTCTTTGATTCTTCAATCAGCTGAAAGCATAATTCTTTTCCTGCCGTGTTGGGCGGATTTGAAACAACGGCATCAAAATCACTGCCTTTAATTTTTTCATATAAATTTCCCTGGTAGATTTCCGCCTTAACATTGTTTAATTCGGCATTTTTCCTTGCAAGCATGACTGCGCGCTTGTTTAGGTCAGTCATGGTAACATCCGCATTAAAAAATTTTGCGGCCACTATTCCCAAAACCCCTATTCCGCAGCCAACATCCATGACTTTGGAATTTTTTCCAATGATCATATTTTCTGCGAGGGCCAAAGTTCCAGTGTCAATTTTATCCTTCGAGAAAACTCCTGATGATGTGTAAAAATCAAACTTAATCCCCCTTATATTTTGGCTTATTTTTTTAATCCTCAGTTCAGATGTCTGCTCTTCTGAATAGTAGTGCTCCATCGTCACCCTTCTTTCTGCCCCATTATATCGTAAAGATTGTAAAGCACCCTGTCAGCGCCCCTGACCAAATCAAAGCCACTTCCCTCTATGACGATGCAGTTGCTGTTGTAATAAACTCTGAGCCTGTCAGACTCCCTTACATAAAATACCAAATCACCCGTGCTGGAGCACGTTACTATTGGGCGCGCCGCGCACGCTTCTGTCTCATTCCTGTCACAGGCTGCAACCGGAGATTTTCCAAAAACTTTTGTCATGTGAGTGTCAAAATCAGCCACAGCCAGGCTCACGTGCGGCAAAGATTTTCCGGTCGGGTTGAAAGTCACATAAAACTGGGTTTCATTGTCAAATAAATTTGCGTCAAGCTGGCCTTCTATGGTTATGTTTTTCAAATCTGCGGGCGAATAACGCAAAGCCATGTCATAAACCTTTGTGCCTTTTGGGGACTTGAGCTGAGTATACCGTGCCTTTTGGGGACTTGAGCTGAGTATACCAGAAATTATCCATATAGACGAAACTGTAAACTCCCTTGTAAACATAGCCTTGTGCAGGCTTGAGCTTGCCCTGCAGGTTAAGGACGTGCAAGTCTTCCAAAGTAAGCGGCTTGGGCTTGTAAAAAAAACTGAATGCGACTATGGCCACAAGCAGCAATAAAATTGCAATTATTGCCCCTATTAAAGCCCTATGAGAATGTTTTTTTGTGTCTTCCAGCTCTTCATTCGCCTTATTGAAATCTTCAATAGTTTCATCAAATTTTTTTATTTCCGGGTCGAGCTTTTCCTTTTCTGATTCGTATTCCTTTTCCCCGATGATGCCGGAGTCCAGGCTGCCCCTCAGAACTTCAAGCTTTTTTCTGGGATCAGCCAGCTCATTGCCTTCAAGCTTTTTTCGCGGGTCCATCAAAAATCACCAATCACTATCAATGGCGTGCTATTAAAGAATTCAGGGTGATTTTTGAGTGTGCTCGAAAATCGTAATTCATTCCGTAACATTTGCGATTTTCGACACATCAGCCCATCACCCCGAGTATTCCATATAACAATCTGTCCTTGACCCTTATGAACTCTGTATTTGAAGATGCTTCGGCAATGACACAATTATCCTGAACGCTTATGGACGTCGAATTACCGTGCCTGAAATAAATGACCGGCGTGTATTGCGTGGCGTTGCTGCAGGATATAACTGGCAGGTTGAAAGAATTGTTTGCTGTGAATCCCTTGCTCAGGTAAATGTTGTAGCTTCCCAGCGTCAATCCCATCTGGTGCTCCGCAAGGGCAATGTATTCCTTATTTGTGCTGTTAACTTCTGAGGTAGTATCAATCTCGTATTTGCCGGACAAAATTTTTGAAAAATCATTTTTAGCCGGGATATCCTGCACGTCAGCCGGCAGGAAACTGAATGCGGCTTCCTGCCCATTTATTTTTGCCGTCCAAATATTGTTGCCTGATGAAAAAGAAATCCCGTTGTATTTTACCGTTTGGGTTGCGGGCGCAAAACCATAAAATACAAAGCTAAAGCTGGTTCCTACCATAATGATAACCAAAAACAGTATCAATCCCAATTTTTTCTTTGGAGTGCGCTCTTTCATTTGTTCTGAGAATAAATGTCGGTATTTAAAATTATCTTAATTAATATTTGCTAAGAGGTTTGGTGCCGTTGGCTGTTATCCCTCCCTAATTTGAGGAAAAGCTTAAATACTGATATATCAATACCGCTATATCGGTGGCGATACATTAAAATGATAACCGGATATTTAAGGCTGATAGTAATGAGAAATCTTTCTAATAAAAGGCTCTCAGGCTATGACCTGATTAAGCAGATAGAAAAAGATACAGGGACATGGAAGCCAAGCTTTGGATCAATATACCCTCTTCTCGACAAGCTGCTAAAAGAAAAGCTGGTGCAGGTTGAAATAACAGGAAGAAGAAAAGTTTATTCTCTCACAAAAAAAGGAAAGAAGGATCTCGCAATAATAGACAAAAGCAAAAACTCCCTGGTGGACAAGATGATAGCAACATGGAAAGCTTTCGGAAGGATTTCAGATGAAAAGGACAAAAGCTTCATGATTGAGGTGTTCAACAGCGTCAAGAAAGGGCAGCTGCCGTTCAAAGAGTTCAATCCCGAGCTGGGCCAATTCAGGGGGGCAATTTTTGAGGCATATTCAAGCGGAAAAGACCCGAAGAAAATCAAAAGCATACTGAAAAATTCAATAAGAAAAATAAAGGCAGTCAGATAAAATGAAAGAAAGCATAATAAGGCTCGAGAATGTCTGGAAGGTGTATAAGATGGGAGATGTGAAAGTAAACGCCCTTCAGGGCCTTAACCTTGACGTCAAGAAAGGCGAGTTTCTTGCCATAATGGGGCCGTCAGGCAGCGGAAAATCAACGGCGGTAAACATGATTGGGTGCCTGGACATACCAACAAAGGGCACAATAATGCTTGAGCACCACGATATATCCAAGCTTTCCGAATCCGAACTGGCACAAATAAGGGGCAGAAAAATCGGATTCATATTCCAGCAGTTCAACCTGATAAACACACTGACTGCGCTGGAGAATGTCACTTTGCCGATGATATTCCAAGGAGTGGGAGAGAGCGAAAGGGTAAGAAGGGCTACGGAGCTTTTGGAGTTGGTGGACCTTAAAGAAAGGATTAACCACAAGCCCATGGAATTAAGCGGAGGCCAGCAGCAGAGGGTTGCGATTGCAAGGGCGCTGGCAAACAATCCGGAAGTGGTGCTTGCCGATGAGCCTACCGGCAACCTTGACAGCAGGACAGGCGCCAATGTTCTTGATTTTCTAGAGAGGCTGCACAAAGAAGAGGGCAAAACAATAATAATGGTAACGCACGATCAAAATCTTTCAAAAATAGCCAAAAGGGTAGAGTACCTTAAAGACGGAAAGATAGTAAAATCGCTAAACAGCAGGAAGGAGTGATGAAAATGAAAAAATATATTTTGTTGATGGTTTTTGTTTTGGCTGCCAGCTTTGCGCTTGCGGCTGTCAATACACAGTATATGGGCAAAGCCCCTGATTTAAGGGTAAGCCTATCAATACAGGACCCTGACCCGGTTGAGCCCGGCAGGGAAGTTGAAGCGAGCTTCAAGATAGAGAACAACGGAACAACTGCCAATGGGGTGGTATTTGAAATTTTGCCGGAGTATCCTTTTTCATTGGTGCCTGGGGAAACTGCCATAAAGGCAATCGGAACGGTAGGAACTTCGCAGAACAGCAAGCAAAGCGTAACTGTGAGGTACAGGCTGAAAGTCGCGCAGGATTCTATTGACGGAAATCATGAAATCAAGGTAAGGTACAAAAGCGAAGGATTTGATTCATGGACGGGAATAGACAGCCTATACATAAAAGTGCAGAGCCGCGATGTTATCCTCGGGGTTGAAAAATTTTCTGCAGAGCCTTCTGTTGTGGCCCCTGGCTCAAAGGCCAAACTGACAATAACCCTCAGAAATTATGCAACATCCTTGCTCAGGGACGTAAAAATAGTGCTTGACCTGGGAAAAAGCGGAGACGAAGTTACGCCATTTTCGCCAATCGGCTCCACAAACGAAAAGGTTCTTGCTTACCTTGAGCCGGAGTCTTCAGAGCCAATGGAATTCGAGCTTATTGCCGACCCGGATGCCGTGTCAAAATCATACAAAATACCGATAAGCATAAAATATTCTGACGCACTTGGCAGAAACTTTTCCAAATCCAACATAGTAACTATGATTGTCGGCGGCAGGCCTGATGTGTCCGTCGGAATAGGCAGCTCAACAATTTATACCGCAGGCACTGCAGGGGAAATAACCGTGAAAATCGTCAACAAAGGGCTGCCGGACATGAAGTTTGTGAATTTAAAGCTTGATAAAAGCGACAAATACGAAATCATATCCCTTGCCGAGGTTTATATCGGCAACATAGATTCTGATGACTATGAAACAGCGGATTTCAGGCTGTATGTGAAGAAGACGCCTGAAAAGAAAATAACACTTCCATTAACTGTGGAGTACAAGGACTCGAACAACAAGGATTACGCGAATACCATTAATCTTGAGCTGCCGCTTTACACATCTTCTGAAGCAAAGAAGCTTGGGCTTGTGCAGGGGAATGGAAAATTAAATTGGGTGATACTGATTGTCCTTGCAGCAGCGGGATTCTTCGGCTACAGGATGTGGAAGAAAAGGAGAAAGCATAATTAATTTGTTGATTGGATTCGACTAAAAATACATTGGCGGCAAACACGGCCCGACCAGCTGAAAAGCCTGCCCACAAAAAGGCTCCGCGCTTGATTTGCCGGCCGTATGGTTTACTCATAATGCTAAGAGACTATGCCACTTTTTCGCTGAAGAACTTAAGAAGCAGAAGGCTAAGGTCATGGCTGACTATGCTCGGGATAGTGATAGGGATAACCGCTGTCGTGGCCCTGATTGGAATGGGCGAGGGCCTGAAAGCTGCAATCAGCTCCCAGTTTGGGTCGCTCGGAACTGACAAGCTTACGGTCCAGGCATCAGGGGGTTTTGGGCCGCCGGGGACTGCTGTGATAAAGCCGCTTACAAACGGCAATCTCGAGAAAATCAGCAAAGTAAACGGGGTGGACATTGCAGCAGGCAGGCTGATAAGGGGAGGCAAGCTGGAGCATGACAACAAGGCTGCCTTTGGCTATGCCGCTTCGATGGCTGACGGAGAAGCCAGGAAGCTGATGGAATCCGCCATGAACCTGAAAGCGGAGAGCGGCAGGCTTCTGAAGGACGGCGACACAAAAAAAGTCATGCTCGGCAGCAACCTCGGAAAAGAAAATGCGGGGCTGGGAAAGCAGATAGTTGTAGGCTCAAAAGTGCTGGTGCAGGGAAGCGAGTTTGAAGTCATAGGAATAATGAAAAAGCAGGGCAGCTTCATTTTTGACAACATAGTTCTTATGAATGAAGATGATTTAAGGAGAATTCTTAACATACCAAATGATGAGTATGATATAATTGTAGCCCAAGTCCAAAACAATGCGGACATTCTTTCCGTGCAGGAAGACATAGAAAAGCTGATGCGGAAAGAAAGGGATGTCAAAAAAGGAGAGGAGGATTTTACGGTGCAGACTCCACAGGCTATCCTGTCGCAGGTCAATTCCACTCTGTTTGCAGTGCAGCTTTTTGTTTATATAATTGCCGGAATATCCATAGTTGTAGGCGGAATAGGGATCATGAACACAATGTTTACTTCTGTGCTTGAGCGCACGAGAGAGATTGGCATAATGAAATCAATCGGGGCAAGGAACAGCTCAATCTTTTTCCTGTTTTTTATCGAATCTGGGCTGATAGGGAGCATCGGCGGAGTAATAGGCGCCGTGCTCGGAACGCTGATATCCTGGGGGCTTGCTTATGCAGGCAGGCTGGCGCTTGGGGTTGACCTGATTCAATCGGAGGTCAGCATATGGCTTGTGGCTGGATCTATCATGGGCTCATTTTTCATGGGAAGCATATTCGGGCTGATTCCGGCTATACACGCTTCCAAGCTTAATCCGGTAGATGCGCTGAGGCATGCGAAATAAAATGATACAAGACCTGATGAAATACATAGCGAGTAACATGATGCACAGGCTGACAAGGAGCTCGCTTACTATCCTCTCCGTGCTTATCGGAATAATGGCGATATTCGCGCTTGTAAGCTTCGGCCAGGGATTAAGCAGGTATGTCGACCAGATAAGCCAGGAATCCGGGGCTGACAAGCTCATAGCCCAGCCGAAGGGGTTTGGGCCTCCGGGAAGCTCTGGAATTTTCCTGACGGAAAATGACCTCAATACCATTAAAAAAACCATCGGTGTTTCGGAAGCCACCGGGATGATAGCCAAGCAGGCTGAAGTCAAGAGAAAGGAAAATGAAAAAGGCAAATGGGTTTATGCCATGAGCATGCCCACCGTATCTTCTGAGCAAAGGCTTATAGACGAGGCATTCGGCGGCATTGGCTTGCTTAAGGGGAGGAACCTCAAAAAAGGCGACAAGGGAAAGGCCATCCTTGGATTTAATTACCAGCTGCCTGACAAAATTTTTGACAAGCCGCTCAAATTAGGAGATTCCATCCTCATCAACGGGCAGCTGTTTGATGTGATTGGATTTTATGAGGAAATCGGCAACCCGCAGGACGATTTGAACATTTACATGACAAAGGAAGACGCAAAGAAAACTTTTGACGTTGATGATGAGTATGCTTTTATTTATATCAGGGCGGCTGAAGGCGTTTCGCCGGCAAAGCTTGCCTCCAGGCTTGAGGAAAAATTAAGAAAGGAAAAAGGGCAGAAAGAAGGCGAAGAGGATTTTTTCGTGCAGACATACGAGCAATTGATTGAAACTTTTGGGACGATACTGGTTGTGCTGAATTCAATTCTTGTTATAATTGCTGGAATATCAATAGTTGTGGCTGCCGTCAATATAATGAACACGATGTATACTGCAGTTCTTGAAAGGACAAAAGAAATTGGAGTGATGAAATCAATCGGGGCAAGGAACAGCACGATTCTCTTTATGTTCTTTTTTGAGTCCGGCGTGCTCGGGCTGATTGGAGGCGCGCTTGGAGTTGTTTTGGGTTACGTTATTGCTAAAACCGGCGGAGCAATCGCAGCTGCTGCCGGATACGCTTTGCTTAAGCCTTATTTCCCATGGTGGCTTACAGTCGGCTGTTTATTATTTTCTTTCCTTATCGGAGCATGCTCAGGATATTTCCCAGCAAGACAGGCAGCATCTTTGAAGCCGGTGGATGCTTTAAGATATGAATAAAACGATTTTTAGAAAGCTAATAATTATACTGGTAAACAGTTGTTAAGTTCGATTATTACTCGGGGGGCGGCTAAACCAAATATTTATATAAATAACTAATGTTCATTATATTATGAACTACTACATTGACTTATTTTCACCAGAAACCGCGAAAGCTTTTGAAAGTTCAAGCAAAGATATAAGTGGATTTAGGATTTCTAGGAAGACCTATGTTAACAACCGAAATATTGGACCCGGGGATAGATTTATTTGTTATGTTACAAAATTACAAAGATTTGTTGGTGTCCTCGAAGTTAAAAGCAAACCTTTTCAGGATGATAAACCAATATTCACCAAAGAAAATGATCCTTTTGTGTTAAGATTCAATGTTCAGTCAATTGTTTGGTTGCCGCTTGAAAAAGCGATACCACTTCATGAGGATTTTGTTTGGAAAATTTTATCCTTTACAAAAACGTTAGCAAAAACAGATAATAGTTGGACTTGGCGCGTTTTTGGAAGTCCTAATAATTATTGGCCAAAAGAGGATTGCGTTTTCTTGGAAAAGGTTTTATTAGAACAAGAGCATAAACAGGTTGATTATCCTTTTTCAGAAGATGACTTAAAAAAACTAAAAACCCCAAAAATTAGAATTAGTGATAAAAAAGAGGTTTCTGTATCTGTACCGGAAGATGATGAGTCAAAAGAAATCGAAGTAACATCCATTTCCGAAAAAGAAAAAAGAACATCAATAATTGTACAAGCAAAACTTGCCGAAATTGGAGAAATTTTAGGATTAAAAGTATGGCTTCCCAACAGTGATAGATTAAGAGTTTTGGAGATATGGAAGCCAAAAGAGGATATCTTATTAGATGAGTTACCTTTAGTATTTGACGATACAACACTAAAAACTATCCGTAATATTGATGTTCTCTGGATAAATCGCAGATCAATAGTACGCGCTTTTGAAGTTGAAGATACTACCTCCATCTATTCTGGAATTTTAAGAATGGCTGATTTGCTCGCATTACAACCTATGCTTAATATTAAAATTCATATTGTGGCACCGACTGAACGAAGAGACGCCGTATTTACACAAATAAGCCGACCTGTTTTTGCCGATATAGGGGGACGCCAACTGTCTGAAGTTTGTTCTTACATTTCCTACGACCAAGTTATTGAACTTTTAAAAGAAAAGAAACTAAAACATATGACTGATAGTATAATTGACGAGTTTTCTCAATATCCTGAAGAATGATTCCATCTACGCCGCCGCACCCTGCGTCATACTGTCGCTTCGTTTCACTCTGCTCGTTTTCTTGCAGAAAACCACATAACTATCAGACCATATGTTAGACAACCAACAAAAAAAAGAGAAAAATATTTATAGTAAAAGCCAGCCAGCACCGGTTATGGAAACTATAACCCTGCCAAAATCAGAACTTGAGCAATTGCATAGGGAACTGAAAACACTTAGAAACTCCGGCTTATACAGAAAGCTTTTGGAGTTCGAAAAAAATATTTCTGAAGATAAAAGATTTACAAGAGCGGATTTAGGTTTTTAATCCGCTGGCTTTATGCTTTATTTTTATTATGGTCGCTTTTTGTTTTTCCGGGCTTGTCTTCATTTCAAATTCAAACACATAAATTTCATTTGTTGGCTTGTTATGCTTAAAGTATAATCTTATAGGCGGATGCTTGATCTTAACTTCATAAATAGCCAGCTGAGAGTCGAGAAGTTCACCAGCGTCAGGACCGGAAAGTTCCAATTTGTCCAGCATTTTAGTCAAAATTTCTTTAATATGCTGATTTTTGGCAGCTTTCTTAAGCTGCTTGACCATTACATCATCAAAAACAAGTGTGTAACTTGATTCCATGCAAAAAAAGATAATTAATCTCTATTTAAAGATAACTACTACCGCTTAAGATTCCCCACAATTTAACAGACATTTATTCAAAATAATAAAGCCTCTGATGGGATTTGAACCCACAATCTGCGCATCTCCCTATTAAATATGATTTACGAGTGCGCCGCTCTACCAGATTGAGCCACAGAGGCAATAAAGGAGTAGATATTAACTTTCATTTTAAAAAGATTGTTAAAATTATTCAGGGAAGGGACTAATTCCAATTTATTTTATTGATTTAAGAATTTCTTCTTTTGAATCAAACTTTTTCTGGCACTCGAAGCAGACAGGATGCAATTTGCCTTTGGAGTCTTTGACATAAGTTCCCAGTATCTTGCCTAAAAAGGTCGTGTCTATTGACTTTCCGCATACTTCGCATTTCATATGTCGAAAATATGCTTTAAGTTTATAAATTATTTGATGTAAATATATGATACATCATATTTTCGAGCATCTCGGAAATCAAGGATTTCCGATGATCATCAAAAATGCAGCATTTTTGAGATGCTCAAAAATCGAAACTATTATTATTTTAATTTCTCGATTTTTGACAGAATAGCAAGGTTTTTATTTGTTTTATAATTCTTTCCCTTCATGAAGAGATTAATTTGCTTCTCACTAATTGTTTTCCTATTAATCAGCGTTATAGCCTACGCGCAGCCTTTTGGGCCGCCGACATACATAGCAGACCCGGTGAAAATGGACTGCAGGTATTATTTTGCCGGCAACCAGAGGCATTTTAACCCAAGGCCAGATAATTACACAATTGACATTGGCTACACAACAGATTTCAAAAATCAGGAGCAGGCATGCGAGATGTGGAGATGCGCCTATACCAACGGCACGATAAAAGCCGATGCAAACAGACAGCCCCTGGAAAAGAATTTGTGCCTATGCAGTTCCGGCTATTACTGGGATGATGTTAGCGGATGCGTCAAGCTAAAAGAAGCAAGCAAGGATATTTCCTTTCTGCAGCTGATATGGAAGTGGATTAGGGGAATTTTCTGAAATTTGTAAAATCGAAATATTTATATTTATAAAAGATAATGGGTTCATCAGGTGATAAGATGAAAATAAAAAATCTGATTATCCTGCTTGTTATTTCCGGTTTAATTATCGGAGCGTGCGCCCAACAACCAGTTAATACGCCGCCATCAACTCCGCCCCTTCCGGAGAAACCTCAGCAGGAAGTTAATACTCCACCGCCAGCTCAAAACCAACCCGGGGCTCCAGCTGGAATTGCGAATGATGTAAAAGATTTGCTTGCCAAATACAAGACGAAAGCAACAAGCATTCACTACAATTACAAAGGCCCCGAAACGGCAGACAATTTCTATGAATTCTTCATCAAGGGCAGCAAAATAAAATATCTTCCAAGCAGGGCAATCAAGGCTCTTGACAAGCCTGAATCGTGGGATACTATATACTTAGACGCTGCAACACGCACTGCAGCATCTTACTGCGAGCACAGTTCCTGCTTATCCAAAGGCAAGAAAAGTGACCTTAATTTCAATGAGGTATACCTTGCAACGCCATATGACTGGATCAATGTCCAAGATGCTGTCAAACTGGGCGAAGAAATAATAGATGAGAGGCAGACCTGGAAACTCCAAACAGATAAGGGAACTGTATGGGTTGATACTTATTACGGCATTCCACCAAAAGCGCAGTCGGGCACAAATTTGTACTATTTCAAGCTGGTCTCCGCTAATACCATTCAGGACAGCGATGTAAGCCCAAGATAATTTTTTCCACAATGTTTAAAAAGGAATAGGCCATTTTGTATTCTATGGATTATATTTTGAAATATTCAAAGCAGTTTTTCTAGTATCTTTTATTAATTAAATCTCTAAAATGACAAGGCTGGCTATTGTTGACAACGAGAAGCTTAAGGACATGCAGCTGAAGCTCTATGTCCAGAGCATCTGCCCGGTGAACAGGACCGGAAAGGAATGCATCAAGATTGAGGCAGACAGCAAGCTGACGATTGATGAGAACCTGTGCACCGGATGCGGAATCTGCCCGAAAGCTGCGCCCAATTCGATTAAAATAATCAATCTGCCGGAGGAATTAACAACAACGCCGGTCCACAGGTTCGGAGAGAACCAGTTTGTCCTGTATTCAATTCCGACTCCGACTTTCGGAAACGTGACGGGAATTTTAGGAGTAAACGGGATAGGAAAATCCACTGCGATAAAAATAATTGCAGGCGTTCTCAAGCCTAATTTCGGCGACTGGAATGTAACGGAAACAGACTACGACAAATTAATTTCATTTTTCAAAGGAACAGAAGCGCAGGGATTTTTCGAGAAAATAAAAAACGGCGAAATCCAAGTGGCTTACAAGCCGCAGCAAGTTGACTTGATACCCAAAACGACAAAAGGAAAAGTGATTGATTTATTGAAAAAAGTTGATGAAAAAAATGAAATGAAAAAGATTGTAAATGAGCTGCAGCTGAACGAAATATTGAACAATGAAATTTCTGAGATTTCAGGAGGGGAATTGCAAAGAGTTGCAATCGCGGCAACGGTTTTAAAAAATGCAAATTTATATATTTTCGACGAGCCAACAAGCTACCTGGACATCAAGCAAAGGATAAATGTAAGCAGGTTCATTAAAAATCTAATCAGTGAAAATAATTCCGTTTTGGTTGTGGAGCACGATTTAATAATCCTGGACTACATAGCGGATTTGGTCCATTTGATGTACGGGAAGGAAGATGCCTACGGAATCGTCAGCGGCATAAAGCCGGTCAGAAACGGGATAAACGTTTACCTGGAAGGGTACATAAAAGAAGAGAACGTAAGATTCCGCGATTCCAAAATAAAGTTTGCGGAAAAGCCGCCAATCAAGAAAAAAAACATCAAGGAAGTCATAACTTCATGGGAAAATGTCGAGAAGAAGCTGGGCAATTTCACCCTAAAAGCGCAGAAAGGGACAATCCACAAGAATGAAATTATTGGGATTCTCGGGGAAAACGGAACCGGAAAAACAACTTTCGTCAGGATGCTTGCTTCCGCGCTGAAGCAGGACAAAGGAGAAATCTCGCACAAAGTAAAGGTCAGCTACAAGCCGCAGTATCTGGAATCATCTGATTTGCTTGTCGTTGATGTCCTGAAAGAAGCTTTCCGCAGATATGAAAACCAGATAATTAATCCCTTAAACATCCTCCAGCTGTCATTAAAAAAATTAAATGAACTGAGCGGAGGCGAGCTGCAAAAAGTTGCAATAGCCTACTGCCTCCAGCAGGATGCTGATTTATACCTGCTTGATGAGCCGTCTGCCTATCTTGATTCAGAGCAAAGATTAATTTTATCGAAAGTCATAAGTGATTTTACCGAGCATGAAGGTGCGTCCGCATTAATTGTCGACCACGACTTGCTGTTCATCGATTACATTTCTGACAAACTGATTGTGTTTGAAGGAAAGCCTGCGATTTCTGGCAACGTAACCGGGCCTTTTGAGATGGAAGATGGGATGAATAAATTTTTGAAAGAACTGAATATTACATTAAGGAGAGACCCAACGACAAACCGCCCAAGAGTTAATAAACTGGATTCAAGGCTTGACAGGGAGCAGAAAGACAGCTGGAAATATTATTATACTTAGTTTCTTAATACTGGCAATTCATACCAGAATTTAGTAGATTCATTTGGAGTTCCGGCATATCCAAAATTTCCCCCTATAAGTTTTACCATCCTACCGGCTATAAACAAAAAGCACCCATCTTTCTGATATAACCCATTGCTCGGATTACCGGACATTCCAATTGTTTGGATAAATAATTTGTCAATTAACTCTGTGGATACACCTAAACCATTATCTTCTATTTCAATTCTTGCCCTATTTGAAGTTACTGAAACTCGTACTTCAAGTCTCCCTTCATATCCGTTTTGCGCTAGTTTTGCCCGATCAATTATAGATTTTACCGAGTTTTGGACTGATTCCTGAATTAAAAAAGCAAGATAATAACTTAATGGATCATTTTTACCATTATTGCAGTTAACATAATAACTGCTAAAAGCTGGATGATTTACAATTTGTTCAAGAGCGTGTGTAGTATCTCCAGCATGCTTTTCTGACCACCCATCATTAACTCCCGTGAAGATTAATGAAGCTACATGGCTTATATCCATATTTATAAGGTAATCACATTTACGTTTTAAATATTACTACTAAATAGTCGATCAAAGCCACCTCTTCAGCCATAATTTCATCGGCGGTTGTATACTAAATTTTAATTGCTCGGGCAGTGAGCTCCTCGTGCAGAAAATTTTTAGAATTTCTTCTCTTCATTCAACTTATTCCCTAAACTCTATATCATCTATTATTCCGTCTGAATCCAAATCAATGCCTTCAACGACTTTTGCTTTTACAGATGGACTGTGAATATTGCCTGCAGTTATTTTCTTGAATCCCTTTAGGAATGCGATGATTGCCGCGCGTGTTCCTGAAAATCTTTTGCCTGCAACAACCAGAATAGATTTGTCCGGGTTAAACGGGTTTTTTGCCTTAACTATTATTCCGCATTCATCCTGCGGATAAGTTTCATTTGATACTGTGGATTTTATATTCCCTTCCTCAAATCTTATCGGGAGCTTTGCATTGACTTTATCAACAATTTTATTTACAACAGGGCCGCCGATTAAAATCAAATTATTCTGCAGGTCCTCGTCCCTTACCTCCGTGTCTAATTTAACATTAAACTGCGGAACATAATTAAGAAAAGTCCCTAAAAACAGGGCCAGGTCCATACCATAATATCCGTCCCTGCTTCTTGCCTTATCGGGGCCGTGGGGGTCAGGGGAGCCGACAATTATCAGTGAATCAAGCTGCCCGTTGCTGATAAACGGCTCAAGGAATTCTGATTCGTTTTTTATCTGCCCGATTTTGCTTGTGGCCTCAAAATTTTTGAACCTGATTACAAATGCAGGCTCCGCCAAACCATAGAAATTTGCCGTTGCGCCCTGCTTTGTTTCTTTCCTCACAACTTTTATTATTCCTGCCTTTTCGAGGTTTCTTATGTGATAGTAAATTTTCTGTTCGTGCATTTTCAATGATTTGGCAATGTCAATGGTGTACATCGGCTCTCTTGCTATAAGATGGAGTATTTTGGAAGCTAGCTCAGAGCTGACTGAAGCTGCATCCTCCGGCCTGATTTCCTTTGCCGGCAGGGAAAAAACTTCATTCTTTTGCTTGTCTATGACGAACATAAATGGTGTAAAGCGGAGCTACTATAAAAACTTTTTTAATGGTGTTATAAATTAAATATTGATGTTTTTCTGGCGCGAGACATCCACATATACCCAAACAGGTAATATTATAATTTTTCTTATAATGGTCTTATAAATCTTTTAATAAGGTATATAAACAAGCTATGCTATACTATATTTACTCATTGATAAGTGCCTCCAAGTGCATCTTATCGCAGGAAAGCGAAAGATGCACATTATGCTCAAGTAAAATAAAAAAAGCCAAAAACCAAGTTCAAAACAAAAATGAATTAGGACTGGCAACAGGATTCCGCCGTTATAAGCCCAAGGAGGAAAAGAAAAAGTGTACAAATAAAAAGTTTTGAATAAAAAAACGGCGGCGTCCTGATTGATTATATATTCTTTAATTTTGTCAAGGTGATGAAATAAATGTGCGGAATTGTGGGAGTAGTATCAAACGATAATGTCAGCGAAAAGCTGTTCAAGGGCCTGTCCAATTTGGAATACCGGGGCTATGATTCGGTGGGCATGTGCTTTATCAACGGAGACGGATTTGACATCAAGAAAGGAGTCGGAAAGCTTGAAGAGGTCCATAAGAAGCTTAATTTTCTGAATCTCAAGGGAAATGTGGGGATTGGGCACTGCAGGTGGAGCACGCACGGCGGTGTGACAAAAGAGAACGCGCATCCCCACGTTGACTGCACAAACAAAATAAGCGTGGTTCATAACGGCATAATAGAAAATTATTCTGAATTAAAAGACGAATTAACCAAAAAAGGCCACAAATTTTCTTCCCAAACTGACACAGAGGTTATCGCGCACCTGATTGAAGAGCATCTCAAGGGAAACAAGATTGAGGAGGCTGTCAGGCTCTCTTTGCTAGAGATGGAAGGAAGCTATGCGCTAGGCATCCTGTTTTCCGACGAGCCGGACAAGCTTATAGGGGCGAGAAATGAGAGCCCTTTGATTGTCGGAATTGGAAGCGAGGAAAATTTTATTGCCTCCGATGTGCCTTCAATTTTAAGCTACACCAACAAAATTATTTATCTTGAAGACAAGGAGATTATTATTCTGACAAAAGACAGCCACAGGGTTATCGGATTGGACGGAAAGGAAATAAATAAAGAAATCACTGCAATAAACTGGAGCGCTGAAGCCGCGCAAAAAGGAGGGTATGCCCATTTTATGCTTAAGGAGATATATGAGCAGCCAAGCGCAATTGCAGACACCTTAAATGAGAGGATTTCAAACAATGATGTGGTTTTTGAGGAAGAATTTGGATTAAGCGATGATTACCTGAAAAAAGTTGACAGGATTGTGATTATTGCGTGCGGCACTTCATGGCATGCCGGTTTGGTTGGGGAGTTTATGCTTGAAGAGCTGGCAAAAATTCCGACTGAAGTCGAGTATGCCTCTGAATTCAGGTACAGGCACCCTATTCTTGACAAGGGCAATTTGGTTGTTGCAATTTCGCAGTCAGGGGAAACTGCTGACACTATAGCAGCGCTGAAGGAAGCAAAAAATCTTGGAGTCAAGACATTGTCAATCTGCAACGTAATGGGGAGCTCGCTGACAAGAATTTCCGACGGGGTTATTTATACAAGGGCAGGTCCTGAGATTGGAGTCGCATCGACAAAAGCGTTTACAACCCAGCTTGCGGTTTTGTATTTGCTGACAATACTATTATCAAAAATAAAAGGGACTTTGAGCGAAAAACAGGTTCATGACATGATAAAGGGGATAAGAAAAATTCCCCTGCAGCTCCAGTCTGTCCTGGATGAAGATGAAGAAGTTTTGAAATGCGCTGAACTGTATTACAATAAGCCAAATTCAATCTATCTCGGAAGGGGGATTAATTTTCCCATTGCGCTTGAAGGGGCTTTGAAGCTAAAAGAAGTAAGCTATGTGCATGCCGAAGGGTATCCTGCTGCCGAGATGAAGCACGGGCCTATTGCATTGATTGATAAAAATATGCCGGTTGTGTTCATTGCGCCGCATGATATTTTTACCTACAAAAAAGTTCTCGGAAACATCGAAGAGGTCAAGGCAAGAGGAGGAATTATAATTGCAGTTGCAACAGAAGGCGACAAAGAAATTCCGCAAAAATCAAAACATACTATTTTTGTTCCGAAGACGCTTTACACTTTAAGCTCAATACTTTCGATTGTTCCTTTACAATTGCTCGCTTACCATATTGCGGATAAGCTGGGGAGAGATATTGATAAGCCAAGGTCACTTGCAAAAACCGTTACGGTAGAATAATTTCTCAATTTATTTTTTGAAAGATTTTGCTAATGATTCTACCAACCAATCCGACTCCAAGATATTTGCTAATTTATCCAAAACTCTTTTTTTAGTCAACTGCATTTCTTTAGCCGCTTCTTGAACAGCTTCTGTAACACTTCCATAAAATTCATTACCTATAGCCATAAGGTATGTAACATATCTTGAATACTCATCTATAGCAGCGCTATAAGCAAACATTTTAAAAGACGGTAAATCTATATTATTAGAGCAATTTTTAAGATGCGTTTTCATAGCTTCAGAGTCCATATTGACTACAATTATTTTAGTATCTGTATCTACTCTTGCCATAAAGGCATTGTGATTTAATAATTCAAATCTTATAACAAAACCACCTCCTACTTTGACTCTCTTATTTATTCGTCTTTCGACATTAGGTTTTAATTGCTCGGGCGACATAACAAATTTATTTTCTAACTCTCCTGCATGTATTTCTGAGTTTCCGCCTTTACCAGTTCCTCCTACAGGAAGATCGCCTTGCGTTAAAGTTCCATATAAATCTCCTTTATCGACTTGTTCAACTTGAATTTCGGAGCCAAGTGGTGACAATATATTACTTGAAGAATCTTGTGTAGTGGATATACCTTCACTCGGGTTTGTTTTACTTGCATCGATATTTCCTCTTTCACCTTTTTCCATTTTACTAATCTCTTCAAACTCCGCAAAATCTTCATTTAAAATTGTTGCCAATTCATCAGCCATATGTGATAATCTTTGTAAAGTTTCATCCTGTTTTCTTGCTTTCTCATTTTTGGCAAAATTGGTTATTTCCTCTTCTAAAATCTTTTTACCAAACTCATAAATTAATTTAACCATATCGTTTTCTTTATTCAGTCTAAGTTCCCTTGTGGATAACCAAGGAGGATTAGGACCCCTATAGTTGTCTAGTGATGAAATCTCCCATTCACCAAAGAAGTGATTTGCATAAGTCTTATTCTCTAATCCAAAAAGTGTTTGTTCTCTTAAATAACCTTTAGATGTAATGCTTATACCATTTTCTTCTGTTTCCTCCATGGGTTCTGCTGCTCTTCTTACTATTAAATTTGTCTTTCCTATAACATTAGCTACTTCATCAGGAACTTCGTAAATTTTTTCATAAACGGCTTCCCTTGGTTGGTAAACTAGCCTATGTGTTTCAATATTAAACCTATCATCATATATCGTAATTATCCTAACATCATACCTATTGAGATGTGCTCCAAAAATTTTTTTTATATGTTCTTCAGCAGAAGATATTGATCTTAGTTGTAGATGTCTTTTGTCTGGTAATTCTATTATTATTTTTGTGCCATTAGGCAAATCAGTTTTTTCATCAAGTCTCTTTATATTAATCTGTGCCGGTATTGAGTCATCTTCCAAACTTTTATAGGTAGATTCAACTGTAGTCCTTTTTGACTCAAATACAGTATCAACAATAAGCTTTTCAGCCTGAATTCCAAATGCCGCTGATTTTCCAGTGCCATATTTACCCCGAACATTTATGTATCTCTCTCTTGCCATATTTGTATTGTGCAACTTAAAGAAGTTACTAACTACAATATCGCTTGACATTCCCATTAATAGATGTTCATCTTTAAAAATAATTTGTAGAGTGGGAAAATGAATTATCATTTCTATTTTGCAATCCTGCCTTTCAATATTTTCACTTGGATTATCATGTATAACAGTTTCAAATGCATCCAAACTATTAGTTAAATACTCTTCAGCAACTTTACCGAGATTGTTAAAAGGTGCAGCCGCTTCCAGAATAGCCCTATTTATATTAACTTTCCATGTTGCTTTCTGCATTTTAGCTCACCCTTAGTAATTTTTCCATTTCAATTTTAAAACTTGAATAGTCTTCACCTAATTTCTTGGATAAAAATTGATAAATTTTATTGAGTTTTTCATCATTTTCACAAATAGCTCTAATCTTTTTTATTCTCCTTTCAAAAAGTTGTTTTGTAGTATATATATCAACTCTTAAAAAATCCATAAAATCTGCTGCAGTTATTTCATCAAATTTATTCTGCATTGCTTTTCTATAAGCTTCACTCCTTTCAATTTTCTTTTTCTCTCTTGAGATTTCCTCAGCACTAAGATTTTGAGATTGAATGCTTTCAAATGATGTAGAAATAGCAGCTTCTGCAACTCTGATTAAATCTGCATTAGAAGCACCCCATTCAATTCCCTTATCAGTTAATTGATGTCTCCCTTCTCCCTCCTCTTTTATTAAACCATCATTTATGAGGTCGCTTATTCTTTTTGTTACCCTATCCATCCTGGGATATTCCTTGAATAAGTCCATGGAAAATAAAGAAGAAAATGCCTTAAAACAACCAACAGTCAATGTTTCCGAGTCTATTGGTTTTTTAGATCCTCCCAAAACTGTGAGTGTTGCCATAACACCTTCTTTATGGGTTGTTGCTTGTACCATTTTATCTTAATGAAAATCCATTTTTTGGTTTATCAAATAAACCCTTTACCCTTTTCAATTCTCTATCTAATGTCGAAAAAATTTTATTGATATCTTGCTCAGTATAGGAGTAAACCCCATTATTGGCACAATTACCTAGAAGCCTCAAATCGTTTAATATTCTTAATGTTCGTGCTTCTGCTAAACGTTTAAATTTTTGTTCTTTAGTTTCTCCTTCTATTCTTTCTTTTACCACTAAATCACCTATTAGCATAGAAAGGATTACTAATATATAAATATTCCTATTTTATAGCATATATATCTTAAATATATAGTACTAATACTATTAAATCATTACATTTCTTATTAATTTAGCGAGCACTGGACATCTTCGGCTAAGATATATAAAGGACTAAATCTGCTAATTCTGAAAAAGAGAACACGCAAAAACTTCCAAATTAAGATTTTCGGCTCTAAGCACAAAAATCTTTTACGAAGTTTCGCTTAACATTCTCTTTTTAGTAAGACTCCAAAGTCTTTGTAAAAATAAAAAACTTTGGAGGTTGATTAAAATGCAAATTGAAAAATTTGAAGCAGTTGTCAAGAAAGGAAATAATAAAGGAACAGGTTTTATTAGTATTCCTAGAGAAATGAGAAGTGGTTTTGAAAAAGATTCACAGATACTTGCTTCAATTAATTCAGGTATAATTCTTTACGCTAAATCAAAGCATTGTGGAACTTTAGGATTTTATATACCATCAAAATTGGTGGAACAACATGATCTAATAAATAATTCTGTTAAAGTAGAAATCAAAAATATAGACGGATTTTATACTTCTGTCGGAGTTGATGGAAGATTTTACATACCGCAAAAAATAGCTGGAAAATTTTTATTAAAGAATAACTACATAGTAGAAGTTGAAGCCTGTATAAATGGCATAAAAGAAATAATATATCCGATGGTAAATGTCAGAGTTAAAAGAAATAGTGCTGAATATATGTGCTTGTTTAATAAGCATAAAGTTGGAAATGGGATATTCAATGTCATTAGAAAACTTGAATTTCCTACTGAATTAAGTTTTTTGTTAAATGGGTTGTATGCTGGAAGGATAGATGAAAAAAATTCTATCCTGTATTTCGGAAATCATCATCCTATTTTTATAAATAATAAAGTGAAATTAAATGAAATTTCCCATTATTTAGGCTGTTATTTCGCAGATGGCACAAAAAAAGGAGTAAATTGGGGAATTTGCGCTTCTACTTTTGAACAGGCAAATTATTATTTCAAAATGCATCGCAGCTTAATTAAAGACGCTAAAATAATATCAAACGTTTCCTTTACTGATACGGAAAATGAAGATGAGAAACATTTAGCAGAATATTTGAGTAATTCTTGGAAAGACAAAGTAGGTTATTTATCTGATAGGGTAAAAGTTAGAATAATTAAGTCAATAAGTGAGCCTAGTTTGAAAAAAGGGCAATTTGGTTCCTTAGTGATGAAAGAGAATAGGCAACTTACACAGATATATTACAATCGCCTCTTGCAATATTTATTTGATGAAATAAAAGCAAAAAATAATAAAGAACTCGCTCTAGATTTTATTTTTGGTGTCTTGGAAGGAGATGGCTCTGTTGGACCAGAAGGCAGAGGACATCTCGTCATAACTTCAAATACAGAAGAATTAAAAATTTTGCAAGAAATTATTAAGTATACCGGAATTAAATGCCATCTTAAAATGGAAAGCCAAAATCATGGAGGAATCCATATCGGTTTGTTGGAAGTAATAAAAAACATTGGCATTCTAAAAGACAAAATTTTCATCTACTATCCAAAAAGAAGAAAATTATTAAAGGAGAGGCTTGTTAATACTGCTTCTGTCAGGTTTTTGTTGGGCGAAATTAACAAGACTTCAAATTGGCTAATAGGTCAATTCAAGAAGATGAAAATCTTGAATGAGTTTGGTGTCTTAACAGAATTCGGAGTCAAAATACAAAATGATTTGAAGGAATTTTTGCATAAATAAATTGATGCTCATGAAAAAGAAAAACTTATTAAACCTAGCAGGAGCATGGAAAGACTCGCCAGAAATGGACAAAATATTTAAAGATATATTAAAAGAAAGGCATGAAACAAAGAATAAAAAGTTAAAATTATGAAAAATATTGAAAATTGAGGAATAAAAAATGAAAATCCACAGGTCAAAACCATCCGATGCAAAGGGCATCGCCAATGTTCTTGTAAACAGCTATAATGTCAAAGACCTGAAAGAGGGTATGGCTGTTTTTAAGAGCGAGAGCGCAAAGCAGCAGATTTACATTGTTGCAGAGGACAAGGGAAAAATAATCGGGATTGCAACATGGATTATGCACGGGCTGCCAAAACACCAATTGGCTGAGCTTGACAGGATTGCCGTACTTCCGGAATACAGGGGGCACGGGATTGCCAAACCCTTGTTTGAAGCATTGCTGAAGGACTGCAAGGAATTCTACAGGAAAAACAAATCAGAATTAAGGAAGTTGTACATACTTACACATTATGACAATGTAAGGGCTCACAGGTTCTATGAGAAGCTCGGGTTTACGCACGAAACGACTCTCAAGCAGCATTATTACCAGAATAAAGATGAGTATGTTTACAGCAGGTTTTTTAGCTAATTGTTTTCATTTTAAGCCATAAACAGCAATTCCACGCTCGTTCTATCGAGTTAAATAATTAATTAAACTTGGTAAATTCTGCTCCAAGGGCTGAGTAGTGTTTAACGGAAAAGAATCATATCTGGCAAGTTCCAGCGGTAAAATCGGCTCCTTTTGAAGAAATTCTCTCCAGCTTTGCTCTGACTTGAGCTTTTCCAAATCTCTTTCTGCATTTCTTTCCGTTAATCTTTTTCTGATTGTTTCTTCGTCCGCCCAACAAAAGATTAATTTTCTTTTATAGCCGGTGCCTTCAGGACTTTTAAAAAATGGGTCAACAATTTCTTCAATGTACCCACCTATAATTTCTTTTGTGTAATTTCCTTCCAATATCGGATGCTTGCCAGACTTAAGATTGCGTTTTGCCAATTCCAGCATTAACCTATATGACTGAAGCCTGACATGGGCATCATAATGACCGCCTCTTGGCAACTGAGGGCCAGTTAATCCGTAAGCTTTAATTCCGGTGTCTGATGTATCAACGGTTAGTCTAAGGTGTCTGATGTATCAACGGTTAGTCTAAGTGTTGCATTAATAGTATCCTTATCAATATAAAAAGAATTTTCAACTATCTTAACTAATTCGTCAGATAGTGTAGTCTTGCCGCTTCCCGCACCGCCGCACATCAAGACAAGCGTTGGAACTTCTAATGTGCATGTTGTCATTAAGCACTGTAATGGGAAACAACTTATAAATTTTTTCCTTTTTACCACTAGTTAGTGTTCATATTATAAAAAGTGGTGGTGGGTTATGTATTAACCTATTAAATATCTTAAATCTACCCCAATAATCTCAAAAATTCTTCTTTTGTTTTGCACATGAAATAAGGATTGTTTTTCTTTTCATCTCCGATTGTTGAGAACGGCGTTTCGCCGTAGTCATGCCCAGGATAGATTTCAATTTTGTCATCCAATCTTTTTAATTTTTGCAGGCTTTCAAACAGTTTAATTGCATCTCCGCCCGGCAAATCCGTCCTGCCGATTGCGCCGACAAATAAAGTGTCTCCGGTGATTAGCTTATTATCAAACAAAAGGCAGACTGCCCCTTTGGTGTGGCCCGGGGTATGGATAATTTTGATTTTTATTTTCCCGACTTTAATTTCTTCATTGTCTTTTAATTTTATTATTTTTGCTGAGCCATTTTTTACTAATCTGCTGATTTCATCAAATTCCAATTCATGAAAATAAATGCCCGCATTTGTCTTGTCCACCAGTTCCTGAATTTTTTGAATGTGGTCAAAATGAGAATGAGTCAGTATGATTTTGCTTATTTTTAATTTGCTTTCGGCTGCATTTCTGATTATTTCATCAATATCCCAGCCGGCATCAATAACTGCAGCCTCTTTTGCGGACTCATCCCCAACCAGATAAACAAAATTCTGCATTGGGCCGACAGGAATTTGCTTGAAGAACATTTTATTTGACAAATTCAACATTAGGCATGTTTTCGAATTGACTATCTCCAGTAAGAAATTTTAGATTATGTTTTAGTGAGAGTGTATGTCCAACAGAATCTGTTATTGATAAATTCTTTTTTTTGTTTATATATCTAAAATATGCAGCCTCCATTATGACCTGCGGAGTGATTTCAACCAAGTCGAAAGTAAAATTTTTAAACCACAGGTCAGCTTTGTTTTTACTTTCATTTCTGAGAAAAATAGTGTACATCTCTCCAATATTCAAAACGCTTGTGGTTATCTTAAAATCACGAAATTGGCTGTAAGAAATATTCCTTTCCATCAATTCTATTATAGCGTATGTATCAAAAAAATAAGCCATTTTTAGAATCCTACATCAAAATCTTTGTCTACTTCCCTCATCAGCTGTTCTGTTGATTTCTTAAACTTAAAAGTGCCCCATAAATCCTTACCGGTGGTTATTGGCTTTTTGCTTATCGTCAAAGTAACTTCCTGATCTGCCTTAATATTCTGTTCCCTGATAACCTCTTTGGGGATTATTACGCCTATAGAATTTCCCCATTTCTTTGTTTTAGCCGTTATTTCCATCATGTAAGTTATACATGTATAACTAATATATAAAAGTTTCTAATTTGTGACTTTCCTTGCAAAACTTAAGAATCCTGAATGCCCGATTCCCTGGCTTTTAGGGCGGACTTTGCGCTCCTCGACTTCCCATTCCCGCTCTGAGATTTCAACTGTCTTTATGTAAACGAAATTTTCATTCTTTTTTATTGTGTTGACAAAGTCTGCAACCTGGGGGATTGAGGGGCTGTAAGAAACAATAAATCCTCCGGGCTTTAGCGCTTTGGCACAATTATTAATGGCGTTCCACGGCTCCGGCACGTCCAAAGTCATTACATCCATGTCCTTTTCTTCGATTTCATCGTAAATATTCTTGTTTTTTATTTTGATATTTTTTAATCCTAAAAATTCAATATTCTTTTTTACGATTTCAATAAAATCTTCCCTTATCTCGTAAGTCACGACTTCCCTTGCTATTGACGCGAGAAAACAGGACAAAGCTCCGGAGCCGGCGCCTGCGTCAAGAATTCTGCTTTCCCTGTTAATTCCGGTTTCTGCGATTATATATCCCAAGTCCTTCAATGGAATTATCTGGGCATCCCTTTTGATTTTCCTGTACAAATCTATGAATGAAGGCTCAAATATGAAAAATTCCTTATCTGTATTGGATTTAATTGAATCTCCTTCTTTTGCTTTTTTCAAATCTTCTTTTTTAACAAAACCATGCTGGGTATGCAGATCCTGCCCCAGGTCTTTCACATAGAATTTCTTCCCCTGCCTTGTGATCAATACCTTTTTAATTGAATCCATAGTGGGTAGAGAGAGGAGAAGTATATAAAAAACCACCGACAAATACGCTTCAGTGGCCTTTAAAATACAAAAAATAAACTAAAAAAAGGGCTTATTTCTTCCCTTTTTTCGCCGGCATATCGCAGTGGCCGCAGCCGCCAGGCATTGCCAGCTTCATTACGCCCTTCAGGACCAACAAAGCTCCTAAAACGTGCCATATGTATTGGGGCCAGTATACGGCTGCCAATATAACAACGACACCAAACACTACAAACTTACCTGCGTGGCACTTGCCACATACTCCATCATTACATCCGCACATAATAAACACCTCCGAATTTTATGAGGAGGCTCCGAAAATCGTAATTTTCGATACCTCGTTTGTACTCCTGAAAATGCTACTATATAAAGATTTTGATTTAATTTCAGTACCAAAAATAGAAAGATTTAAAAATACTGAACATAAGTTCTTAATAAATGTTTATACAATCGTTAAAATTCATTTTAAAAACTTAAAAATTGATTTAATACTTAATAAAAATTAACAAAAAACTTTAAAAAAAGAATTATTAACTATAAAAATCAAATATTAGATAATAAATAAAGTATTACTATATATAAAAAATAAATAAACGTTAATTAAAAAAGGACATGTTATCGTTATCGGATAATGAATTCAGCGTACTTAGCTTTCTGGTTAGAAATTTTACTGAAAGGCTGACGATAAGGAATATGGCGCAGCGCCTTGAATTCAGCGCTGCCGGCGTTTTCAACATTCTTAAGAAGCTCGAAAAGCAGAATATTGTAAAAGGAGAAAAGCTTGGGACCGGGCTGTTTTATTCCATAAATTTTGAAAATAAAATTGCGGTTCACATAGCTGAAATTGTTTTGCTTTATTCTGATGATAAAATTTTAATGAATACCGAGCAATTCAGGCAGGCAAAAGCTGCGATTTCCGACAGGAAAAATCTGCTCCTTATAGTGGACAATGTTACGGTTCTCAATTTAACCATTCCTAACGTGAATATAATTACCAAAACTGAAGAAGAGTTTACAGATTTGCTGAGAAAAAAAGATTCCGAGAGTTTGCAGATTTTGAAAAAAGGAGCTGTGCTTTTCGGCGAAGAGAAGATTGCGGAGATAATAAAAAATTGCGCTCAAAGGTTTTAAAAAATGTTAAAGAAAATTACTAAAATGGAAATTCCAACAAAAATGGATTCAAACACGGGTTTTCTCTGTGAAAACCCTATTCGCAAAGGAAATTCCCATACTTCGCATGGTAATTTCCTCTGCACTCAGTTTTCATCCACGGCGATGATAAAAATATTGAAATAAGATTAATATGAAAAAATTGATTATTAATTCGAAAAGTGTAATGATTTTATTAGCATTATTCCTATTGCTCTCGACTTCAGCATTTGCAAGGCCGGTTACAGACGCTGCATTTGACAGTATAAGGGGCGGCTTGGTTCAAATAAACAATTTCTTTACGGGCCAGCAATACCAGCCGTATGCGAAAGCGATTGATTTTTTCTTCTTTTCATTTTTGTTTATAGCCATATATATGATGGGCGCCCGCTACGCGTTCAAGGAAATCAAAAGGCCTGAGCAGGTAATTGTAATACTGCTAGGATTGATGACAGCATTTTTGCTTGTTTTAGCAGACATATCCGCTGTTGCACTTTTGCCATTCATACACTGGCTGTTTTATTTGTTACTGTTCATATTATACTGGTGGCTATTAAAAGGCATAAAAAACAATTTCTGGAGATTTGTTTTGGCGTTGCTATTGACGCTATTAACAATTGGATTAATACAGGGATTATTTAATACATTAACTGCGCCGCAATTCGGGACAATAGGCGCTCCTGACGGACCTGGATTTGGCGGTTTTGGATTTGGCAATTTCTTCAAGGACTGGGGCAATAATTTCGGAACGATTGGGGTGCCTCAGTTTACGACTCCGGGCATAGGTGGAATTTCTGACTGGGGAAGTAATTTGTTTGGAGGAGTCGATACTACAAAAATTACCGGCCCTGTAACTGAAACAACAACAGAAAAAAAAGAAGTTGTGATTGTGAAAGAAGAAGGAAGCAAAACAACAACTACAACCACAACAACCACCGATGGAGGCACTACGCCGCCTACTAACAGAAATTGGACAAAATATTGGCCGTGGCTGTTATTGTTACTGCTTCCTCTTTTTGGATGGGGCGGTTATAAATTATGGAAGAGGAGAAAACCGCGAAGCGGCACTGAGCCAACAAGCGCAGACGAAACTACCGTACAACAGATTATAGATGAAATAATGAAGTATATTCTTCTAAAAAAGGCCGTTTTGGATAAGATAAGGGAAATTATCAAGAGAAAAAGAAAAGCAACCTTGGCTTTTTGGGAAGTTTATCACAAGAAAATCAATGATCCCGCTTTCCTGATGGATCCAGAATCCGATGAGCACAAGGCGCTGATGAGCGAGCAGGATGAAGTAACCAAATTACTAAGGCTTGAACTGGCATTGGAAAAAGATTTAATTGAATTGAGAAAATTAGAAGAAGAGTTAAGCGGAACAAACTCCACAAAAGGAAAAATCGTTGAATGGAGCGAAAAAATAAGCAGGATATACGCAAAAACACGGGAAGGATTATTTACTCCTTTGCACCAGGACTGGAATCCATTAACTATAACTGTTCAAAATGCTGCACCAGACTGGTATTTAGAAGCTTTGAGCAAGATATTTAATATCCTTATAAGGCTGAACGGGAGAGAGTTCTTAAGAAGATTTATGGGCAAAGCTCTTCTTGAAAGATTCCTGGGAAGAGACAATATCGAAAGGCTGCTTGGCGATAAGGGACTTGTTGAGGAAGTGAAAGAAGCAGTTTTGAAATATTTCCTTCTAGCGAAAAAAGAGGAGGAAGTAGAAAAGCATTTGAGAAATATTACAAATTTAAAGCAAGTTGAATACTGGCTAAAAGAAGGAAAATATGAGAAATGGAGAGGCATACAAAGCAAAGAGGCTCAGGAGCTTAAAGATTATTTCGAGCAGCAGGAGAGATTATTTTACGAAACTATACCTGAGCTAGATGCTGCAGATGAATTAGTATTTGACGCCAATAATAAAGTCGTGTTCAAAAGCAGAGGAACTCTGATGCCTTTGATAAACAAGCAGATGAGATACTTGCAGCATTTGGTGGAAATTCTAAAATTCCTGGAAAGCAGCAGAAAATCATTTACTTCACTGCAGGAATTGAATGTAGCTGTTCAAGATCCGGCAGACCCAACTAAATGGATTGATATTAATCCAGACTATTATGTGGATACAAGAACAAATGCAATAGTAGCCCCTGCAAATGTCAATAAGCAGGAAATAGAATTTTATTGGAGGGGGTACACATTAGACAGGCAGCCAATTAAAGTGTTTACTAACTTTGCAGAAGGGTTACCGCCATTCAGGGTTGCGTGCTATGTTGACAATGCAAAGAAAGCAGAGCTTACCGCTATACAAAAATATGCAATCGAGCCTGTTGTAAGATTCTTTACAACACAAATACCTGCAGGAAAAACTATTGGTGAGTACGAGATAGGACAGTTAGCTCCAGGCACGCACGAAATTGCAGTTATCGCAATAAGCCCGAAAGACACTTACAGAAGGCATTCAAAAAGAACAATTGTTATTAATTACACCGGAACGGTGCCTCCGCCACCGCCGCCTCCTCCGGGAACACCTCACACAATTTTAAGGCTGACACCGACGAACAGCACGCCGGAAAGGCCGCTAGTGGACAGCAGTGGATTGCCGGTTAATTATATAGAAATAGTAGGAAATTACCACAAAGGGGTTCACTCTCTGAAGATAGCCAAAGGAAGCGATTCAAATTTCCCCCTTAACCATATTCACATTGTGGATACTAAAAGAGGGTCCCCAAATTCCAGGCTTGAAAATGCTCCGCATGTAAACATAAGATTCCTTGACAATGGAGACTGTGTAATATACAAAACATTAAAGGAATCCATTTTGGTGGTTAACGGCGCTAACATAAACAGACCACTAACTTTGAATAATTTAGGAACAAACACTATCAAGATAAATGATGATTATGAATTTATTGCTGAAGTTATCCAAGGCAGCACCGACCCAATTCCAAGCATAACGGATTATGAATTAAGTTTCCCGGTGAGGTTGAGATTGGGTGGAACACCGCCACCACCATATGAACCACCTTATGGGCCCTACGATCCTTACGGAGAATACGGAGAATATGGACAGCCTTATGGGGAATATGGGCCATACGGACCTTATGGGGAATATGGACCAAAAAATATGTATGAACCATATAATAATGATTATGGGAAAGGAGATGTAAAAGGATATCTTTACAGTGGGTCAAACACAGGCGCTGGAAATAAAAAAGATGAACCAAAAGAAGCGAATTCTGAATGGAAAGAAATGAATTTAAATGAAGAGCCTAAAAAAGATGAACCACGCGTATTAATGGTTACTTATGAGATGGGATTGCATCGCGGTGGGGTGGGGGCACAGTCTTTATTGATATATAAAAATTTAACAAAAAAAGGATTTAAGATAGATGTAATAGAGAATTCTTTTGAGATAAAAGAACTAATCTTTCACAGAAACGGGAAAAAATGCAAATTTAAGAGTTATGACAAATTTATGCAGGCCTGCAATCCAAGGTTATACAACATAATTTACTTCCAGTGGTATCCGGTAAGAATAAAAATCGACGAAGTGATAACTAAACTAAAACTTCATTTTAATCAGGCGAAGATTGTATATGTGATAAGAAACGACTCTAGAGAGGGATTAAAATATACAGAACATTCCGATAACAATCCTTATTTTAATCATTTAAAATTTGATATAGAACGACAAAGATTGATGGTGGAGTTATCAGATTTGGTTGTGCATTTAACCCCTGCCTCGTATGCGAAGTTCGAAGAGTATTATGGTGCGACAATTAAATCTAAAAGTGTAGTTATAAGTGATGCCGTTGAACTTTCTGATAGGAAGTTTTCAAGGCCGCAAAAATATGCAAAAGATACTGTCTTATTGCACCTAGGCAGATTAACAGAAGATAAGGGCACTTTCAAGTTAGCTGCTGCTTATAACTACATTTATAGAAGTTCTAAGAACAAAAATTTCCGCTTTATATTTGCAGGAGTCAGTCATATACCCAATTACCAAGATGTAATATTAAAACAAATGCCTGAAGTCCCAAGAGATAAAGTGGAGTTCACCGGATTTGTAGATTTGGAAGCTAAAACACGTTACTTCCAAATGGCAGATTTATTCATTCTGCCCACTTATAGGGAGATGTTGTCAAACGCCGTCTTAGAAGCTTTGGTTACTGGTGTTCCCACACTTCTTACCAGGCTAACTACTATGGATGAACTTTGTTATCAAAGGGGTGCAACTGTGCCCATAGGGCTAGTTCTGGATAAAGTACCGGAAGTGGAAGATATAATCAAATCACTAGGATGGTCTATTAACAATTTAGGCCCCTTAAAACGAAGATCCGTGTACTTCAAAAAACCGTTTAAAAGTGTGTACTCTTTCGATAATTTTGAACGAAAAATGAAATTGGTTTTCGGTTCGCTGTTCAAATCAGATAATATCCTTCAAATACAAAAATTATGCCAGGCATTAGAGCAGCAAGATTCAAAAAATCTCCCTAGAGAGAAACCAATAAATTTAGAAAAAGAGTATGACTCACCAATATATGATGTAGATGTTTCATATATAGTTCCGGTTTACGGAGTTGAAAGATATGTTCTTAGTTGCATTAGGAGTTTGGTAAATCAAAAATTTACAGGGACTTATAATATATTGGTGATAAATGACAAGACTCCCGATGCTTCAATAAGATTGGTAAGACAAGAGTTTAGAAAAGAGATAGAAGAGGAAAAAATAATAATCCTGGACAATGAATGGAAGATAGAGGGTAAAACGGCAGTTGGCAATGCCAGAAATTATGGATTTTACAAAATAGTAAATGGGATTGATGGAAAGGAGATAAAACCAAAGTATATCAGCCACTTTGATTCTGATGATATCTCATTTCCCACCAGGACGCAAGTTCTTTTTGATTATATGAAAAAATCCAAGGCGGACATGGTTTGCGCAAGAGCTATCAGCATTGACGAGTTTAATAGGCCAACTATGCGTAGAAATAATTTTGACTGGGATTGCAAAAGACTATCGATTATGTATGAAAAGAATCAAGAATGGATAAAAAAATTACAACAGAAGATAAATTTTGCAAAGCCAGACTCCTGGATGGATGCGGAGAAATTATTCATAAAGGAGTTACCTGCTGTGAGAGAAAAAATAGAAGGGTATGTGCAAACTGGTGAACCATTGGTGCATAATCAGACAACTATGGTTACTATTGAAGCTATGCACAAGGCCGGCGAGCAAGACCGATTCGGAGCAAGATCCCAGGATTATAAATTTTGGCTTAAAATGTCCTCCATGGGAGTCAGGATGGATTTCCTAAACATATCAGTAGCTTATTACAGATTTGGCAAAGAAAGGGATTTAGCATCGGCATCATATTGGGAGAAACGTGGAAATATCCAAAATGCATTTAATTATTACTTTAACTATATATTTGAATTCCTAAGGGACTTTGAGATTACTAAGAGTGTTCCAAATCAGCCATTGGTTAATCAGAATCGTTTTAATCTGGAAAATGTGCTAAAGGCTATTAATGAGATTATAAGAATTGCCAAGACTACAAATAATCCAAGTTTCATTAAACAGATTGCAGACTTATTTAGGAAGTCGGGTTATGACAAGAAATATGGCAACCTGGCGCAGATTATATTTGAAGCATTAAAAGAGGAGTCCCCTACTCCTCCGCCAGAACCCCCCAGACCGGCTCCGCCTTCAACACCGCCATTAGATAATGCAGCCCATGAAATAACAATAACAAAGCCAAGCGGCGGTACTGACAATAATTTTGAAGAAAATTCTGAAATTTCAATTGAAGCTACAACAAATCTTCCTTTCCCGGAAGACTTCTATTACCATATAAAGATTTTCGAGAAACTTAATAATGGAGGTGAGAGAGATATAAAAACTTATAGAGTTAAGAATGGGAACTTAAGGCTGAAAATCAATGCAAAAGACATAGGAAGGGCAGGTACTTACAACATATTTTTAAGAGTCATGAATGTTTATCCGGGCGACCCGCAGCCGCATTTGGATTCCAAGGCGGTTATAATAATAATAAAACCCAAAGACGATGTGACCTCTGAATGGGCCAATATAAAATCAATGCCAAGAAATGATTTTTCCCAATTTAATAACTTCTTAAAGGAAGTAGCTGGAAGAAAGTTAGTATCCCGAAATCCCACCATAAGTTTAATTGAAGAAGTGTCACAAGAGATTATTAAGTCATTTGAAAGAATTGTACCAAATCAAACGTCATTCAATGAGTTTAAACATCAGAGAAGAGAGTATACTAAACCAAATCCAACCCTACCAGAGGAGATAGAACTGGAATTAGCAAGAATAAATCATATGCGAAAAAATGCAACTTCAAGAGAAGAAGATAATGATTTAGCACGCCGCGCTGAAGCAATATACAACGGATTTTTGGATAATCACAATAAAAGAAAGCAAGAATTTATTAATATTAATAAAGAGCCAATAGAGTTCTTAAATAGGTTTAGAAGGTATGTGAAAATAATATTCCATACAGACAAAATTCAAAATTTAGCGGACGCGAGCTTAATAACAGTGCTGAATGAAATAATATCGGCATTTGATGATTTTATTGAAAAACCGGAATATGATATTCAACAGCTTAAGATTGTTGTTGGTGAAAAATTGAGATCATCAAGAAGGACAGCAAGGGCTGCGTGATTTAAATCAATAATTTTTTATCTTCTTTTCCTATAAGGCAATGTCAGTTTGCCAGTTGCCGGGTCTGTGTAATACAGATTTTCACCAGGATTAAGAATAGTTCTTTTCAAATCTTCATCAGTCAATAATTTATCTGCAATTTTTATTTTTCTTATTTTCCCCAATTTCATTTCCGGGTCGTATTTAAAACAATCAATCGCAGCATCTTTGGTCATTGGCTTGCCTACAAGATAAAAAGGCGGATGAACCCAGAATTGATATTCTATTATACTCCACTTATCAGCGACTTGATGGGTAAACACATCGTCTCCCCCTTTGCCGTCACTTTTAGACTTAAGGCCAAAATATAATAGATTACCTTCCCGGTCTTTAGCGCTTGTAACTCTCCCCCTTAAAGATTCATATTCCGGAGGCACATCATCAACACTCCACCCTTCATCGCCCGGCTGCACAATTTCCCCAACAAACCTGGGGTGAGAGTGGCAGGAAAAAAGCACAAACCTATCCCATCCAAGACCCATCTCCCTGTAAACTCTATTAGCATTCAGGACCGCACCCAATATTCTTTCAAATCCCGGAATTCTCTGAAGAGAAACAGAATTTACTTCACCTTCAAAAGGTATTGTAGCATTTGTCACGTATATATCATTATGAGATACCCTGTCTCCAAGCAATAAGTTCATCTTTTCTTTTTTGGCAAACATCATATTTGCCAGCATGTCTTTTATCCACTGTGTAAGATAAACAATTTCAGCCATTAAATAATCTTAATGCCGGATGTATTTAAATTTAATTAAAACAACAAGTTTAAATAACAAATAATAAATAAAATCAAAAAAAGAGGATTAACATGCCATTTGAAGAAGAACAATCACTGCCGCCGCCCCCAAAGAAGCAGGGAATTTTAAGCTTTGGAAAAGCTCCGCTGCCCCGGGGGCCGGATTTAAGCGGAGTCACTGGAGACATCAATTCCCTAAGCAGGAGGCTAAAGCTTCTTGAAGAGGGGATTACAAACCTAAGAAGATTCTTCCAGGTTACTGAAGAGAATGTAATCGCCAAGAACAAGCATTATTCCGCCGAGCTGAAAACAATAAATTCCGACATAAGCGAGATGAGGAAGGAAATGCAGGAAGTGAAGGACAAATTAATGCTTGTGATAAGGGAACTGCAGTCCGTTGCCAGAAAGGAAGAAGTCAAAGTACTTGAAAAATATATCAATCTTTGGAATCCTGTCAAATTCGTAAGCCAGAACGAGATTGAAGGCATCATAAATGAAGTTCTTGATAAAAGAGAAAAGGCTAAGAAAGAGAATGGGTAAAAAACAAAAATTAGGTTATAATGAACAAAGCCTCAGAAATGGACAAAATCTTGCTCAAGACCCTGAGTTTGCAAGGAGGACGGAAGAAGCATACAAGAGATACGAAAAAGGTAAATTTATTTCTATGCCCATAGATAAGTTTCTTGAAGAACTTAAAAAATGGTAAATGTTGACAGGCATCCGCAATTTTCCAAGATATTCGAAAAAATAGACAAAATGATTATCTTAGATGGAAAGCTTTAAATACATTTATTTAAAGTACAATCAAAAAAGAGAGGTGTATAATGGCTTTATTTACCTTAGGCAAGAAAAAAAAAGACGAACCTTTAGATCTTTCCTTGCCGCCGGAACCCGAGCCCCAGGCGCCAAGCTCTCCTGTGGAGCAGGTAGTCATGATGAAACAGCAGGGCTACACCAACGGCCAGATCACTCAGCTTCTGCAGAGCCAGGGATACACTACCACGCAGATTTCTGACGCTATCAATCAGGGAAACCTGAGCGGAAATTTTGAAAATCCCAGGCAGGAAACCGGAATGTCGGACTATGGGCAAAGCGACTACGAGCAGCCATACCCGCAGCAGCAGCCCCAGCCTCAAAATTTTCAGCCCCCTCATGAAATTTCAAATCCAATGACTATGGATGACGAGAGGATACAGGAAATAACCGAAGCAATCATAGAGGAAAAATGGCAGGAGTTTGCCGGCGACATGCGCAGGGTTATTGAATGGAAGGACCGAAGCGAGGACAGGATTGCAAAGGTTGAGCAGCAGCTTATTGACTTAAGGCTAAGCATTGACTCCCTGACTAAAAGCCTTGTGGGAAAAATTACATCCTACGACCAGAATATTCTTGATGTGGGAACTGAAATAAAGGCAATGGAGAAGGTATTCCAGAAAGTTCTTCCTACACTAACTGAAAATGTTAACAAGCTTGACAGGATGACAAAAGGGTATAAAGATCCTGCGCAGAAGAGCAAATAGAGTTTGTTTCAAGCTTAATTCTTAATGGTATTAAAGAATAATAAATTTAATCACTCAAAAATATATGAAAATCAAATAACCAGAATCATCAAATAATTTTTCTAATGCACGCCGCCTTGGGCAAGCAAAGCTATCGTAAATATAGCAATTGCGAAAATCAAAACGACTCCCATAAAAGTGGGATTAAACAAGATATTTACTGTTTTTGACAGGTCTTTGGTGTCTGCCGCTGATGAATCCATCTGGCTTCTTATCTGAACCCCAACACCTATTATGATTACAAACACAATGAAAACCAGCATAACTCCCTTAAGCCCTGGAACCGCCTCGCCATGGCCGCCGAGCATTTTTGAGGCTATGCTCATCAGCATTATAAGAACAAAGATAACCGCAAGAAAAGGCGCTGTATTGGCCACAACGCTTGTCGCAAGGGGTGACACCAAAACAAAAATCCCCATCAGCAAGCCGACCAGGACAGTTACAAGATTATTCTGGCCGAGAACTTTTGTCCATGCGAGAATTGCATACACAACAATCCAAACAAAGAGAAAAACAAAAATACTGGAAAAGTGCTGAAGGCCAGTCACATCAAGGAAAGTTGCCATAGCGCCGGGACCTTAATGTCCCCCACCGCCGCCAAACAATTTGCTGAAATCCACTCCCATTCTCTTCATGGCAGACTTGTCTTCAGAGTCCTTTGAGTCAGAGGTTATCCAGGCAATTACCATGCCGAATACAAGCAGCATTATAATGACCGCGATGCTCTCCGCGCCGAACAGCTGCTCAAGCGTAGTCCCAAAATATCCTGACCACCATCCTGCCGAGCCCCCAAATACAATTACAATCACCGCAAACGAGAAAAATGCAACCCATCCTGGCATTGACATTCCAAGAAATATTTTTTCCTGGCCGAAAACACCTATCATGATTAACAGGAAGATAATCGCCACTAAAACTATAGAGATGGACGGGAGCGCGTCTCCTATTATTATGACCGGGTCCGCATTCGGAGGGAACCTTCCGGTAACGTGGGGAACAACAACCAGCAATCCAACAATCACTGCCACCATAATGTTAAGATTCTTTTTTGATTCCCCGAGAACTCTTGTTTTCTGGAGAATTGCGTAGATTATGACAAATATAAGCAAGAAAATGAGCACTACCTGAATGTTCCACTGATCCAGCATCCTGGCAAACTGATCCGGTCTAAATGCCTGCGCAGCCATCTTTTAACACCTCTTATTTATAAAAATTTGGACGAAATTCGTTTTAATAACGCCTTGATTAAATCATATTTGTTTAATGAGTAGTATATAAATCTTGTGGATTAGTG
>Ga0209211_10001828_pt1 | contig 38545 bp, 37 predicted proteins | sample RifGroA2_FD_183992 | JGI IMG/M metagenome (GOLD analysis project Ga0209211, IMG submission 183992) | Groundwater microbial communities from Rifle, Colorado, USA - Groundwater A2 (SPAdes) (version 2) | ecosystem: Environmental > Aquatic > Deep subsurface > Groundwater | place: Rifle, Colorado...
GGCACGATACGGCTTGCCATCTTGCGGGACGGAGGTCTTGATGATTTCCTCGGCACGGCTGGTCACGGCCCTCGGAGGTCGCAAGGTCTTCCGGGGGCGACAGGCGAGCTACAGCACGGTCGTCGACCGGGTGCGCGCCGGGCTCCCCTACGCCGCGCTCGAAGCCCTCGCGGCGCGCTTCTCGATCCCCCACGAGGCGGCGTGCCGGCTCCTTCACATCCCGCCTCGCACGCTGGCACGGCGAAAGAAGGACCGGCGGCTCCGGGCCGACGAGTCCGATCGCTTGCTGCGCCTCGGACGCGTCGCCGCCCGGGCCGAGGAAGTCCTGGGCACCGCCGACAAGGCCGCCCGCTGGCTCGGGAAGCCGAACCGGGCGCTCGGAGGCAAGGTCCCGCTCGCGCAGCTCGACACCGACATCGGGGCCCACCAGGTCGAAGAGATCCTCGGCCGCATCGCGCACGGGCTCTACTCCTGATCCGCGTCTGGCGGATCGCGAGGGCGGCCCATGCCGCCTTCGACGGCGAGGGCGCGAAGGCCTACGGCGCCCGGTGGCACCGGGCCGGCGTTCCGGTCGTCTACACCGCCACGTCGCTGGCGCTGGCGGCCCTCGAGATCCTGGTGCACCTCGACACCGAAGAGGAAGCGGCGGATCTCGTGGCCGTCGTGGCGGCGATCCCCGCGTCGGTGCGGGTGGCTCGCGTGCGGCTCGCGCAGCTCCCGCCCGACTGGAGGGCCTACCCGGCGCCGCGGGCGTGCGCCGAGCTCGGCACCCGCTGGATCGCCGCGCGCTCGACGGCCGTGCTCGCGGTCCCCTCGGCCGTCGTCCCGAGCGAGCCGGACTACCTCCTCAACCCCCTGCACGCGGACTTCCGGCGGATCCGTGTCGGGCGCCCGCAGCCGTTCAGCTTCGATCCCCGGCTCTGGAAGCGAGCTTGACCCGCGCGGCGTGGACCGCCTATCATTTCGTCAACTGCCGAAGTGAAGGAGACATATGGCCCGGCCTCCGCGTGCGCCCCGTCCGTCGGTGAGGCAGGTCGTCGGCGTCGCCAAGGCGCTCGGCCACCCGGCCCGGCTTCGGATGCTCGCGATGCTGGCACGGGGAGCACCGCTCTGCGTGTGCCAGATGACCTCCGTCCTCGAGTTGGCGCCCTCGACGGTCTCCGGCCATCTCAACGAGCTGCGGCGCAGCGGTCTGGTGAGCGAGGAGAAGGCCGGCAAGGTGGTGTATTACCGGCTCGACGAGCGCGGTGAGGCGGCCGACGCCGTGCGCCGGATGGTCGCCCTCGCCGCCAGCGACGACCACGTCCGCCAGGACCGCATCCTGATCCGCCAGGTCCGCCGGGTCCCGATCCCGACGCTGACGCGGGCCGGCCTCAAGCTCGAGCGCGTCGGGATCAAGCGTCCGCGGCTGCGCGCCTCCGCGGGCGCTTAACGCGCGTCGCCCCCTCTCTCCCCGGCACCCGCCCGGCCCGTGGGCTCCCTCGTCCGCCCGGCCCTTGACTCCGGTACGTCATTTCGGTATATTCCGAAATGACAGAACTCGCGGCGCGGGGAGCGTCGGTCGATGGACTGGACTCGCGAGTGGAAGTGGCTGATCCTGCTGGTCGGGGGCTTCCTCGCCGTCGTCGCCCTGCCGGTCGGCTCGCCGCGCGTCGACGGCGCCGTGCTCGAGGCGCTCCAGCTCCTCAGGTGGTATGCGCGCGAGCACGTGCTCCTCTGTCTCGTCCCGGCGCTCTTCATCGCCGGCGCCATCTCCGTCTTCGTCGGCCAGGCGTCCGTGATGAAGTACCTCGGGGCACGGGCCGGCAAGGCGCGCGCGTACGGGGTCGCCTCGGTGGCCGGCACCGTGCTCGCCGTCTGCTCGTGCACCATCCTGCCGCTCTTCGCCGGCATCTACCGGCGGGGGGCCGGCCTCGGCCCGGCCACCACGTTCCTCTACTCGGGCCCGGCCATCAACGTGCTCGCGATCATCCTGACCGCGCGCGTCCTCGGCGTCGGGATGGGCGTGGCGCGGGCGGTCGCGGCGATCCTCTTCAGCGTCGTGATCGGGCTCCTGATGCGCGCGGCGTTCCGGCGCGAAGAAGCCGCCAGGGCCGCGGCACAGGAGGCCATGCCGGTGCCGGGCGGCGCCCGGCCCCTCCGTCAGGACGCAGCCTACTTCGCGTCGATGGTCGGCGTCCTCGTCTTCGCGAACTGGAGCGCGCCGGCCTCCTCCCTGGGGTTCTGGACGAGCGTGCACGGTGCCAGGTGGCACCTCGCCGGCCTCCTCGGCGCCGCGCTCGCGGTCATGCTCGTCGCCTGGTTCCACCTCCCGTGGTGGAAGGTGGGCCCCGCCGCGGCGCTCACGGCCACGCTCGCCGCGATGGTCCCGGACCAGCCTTTCGTGCCGTTCGCCGCGGCGGTGCTCGGGCTCTCCGTCGTGACGAGCAGCGCCCGAGGCGAGGCCGGCGACTGGTTCGCGGCCACCTGGGAGCTCGCCAAGCAGATCCTGCCGCTGCTGTTCCTCGGCGTGCTCGTCGCCGGCGCCCTGCTCGGGCGCCCGGGGCACGAGGGACTGATCCCATCCGCGTGGGTCGCGTGGGCGGTCGGCGGCAACTCGCTCGGCGCGAACCTGTTCGCCTCGATCATCGGCGCGTTCATGTACTTCGCCACGCTGACCGAGATCCCGATCTTGCAGGGCCTCATCGGGAGCGACATGGGCAAGGGGCCCGCGCTTGCGCTGCTGCTGGCGGGGCCGGCCCTGTCGCTGCCGAGCATGCTGGTGCTCCGCGGCGTGATGGGCACGAAGAAGACCGCCGTCTACGTGGGGCTCGTCGTGGTGATGGCCACCGCGAGCGGCGCGATCTACGGCGCGTGGTTCTGACGGGAGGAAGGCGCGATGAAGAAGCTGCAGATCCTCGGGACCGGCTGCGCGAAGTGCCGCATGCTGACCGACCGCACCGAGCGGGCCGCCCGGGCCCTCGGCCTCGACTACACGCTCGAGAAGGTCACCGACCTCGACGCCATCGCCGCCTTCGGCCCCGTGGCCACGCCCGCCCTGGTCGTGGACGGCGAGATCAAGGTGGCCGGCCGGGTGCCGAGCGCCGAGTCGCTCGAGGCCTTGCTGGCGTGATGTCCGAGCGTGGCGCCGCTGGCACCCAGCACGGGAAGAGGAGGACAGACCGATGAAGAGCGGACGACGAAATGCACTGAAGCTGTTTGCGGCCGCCGCCGGGGCGGCGACCCTCACGCCGTTCCTGGCAAGGAATGTGCTCGCCACGCGGGAAACGGAGAAGTCCCCTGCTGTTCCATGGCCCTACAAGAAGCTGGACCTCGAACGGGTGGCGGAGCGGGCCTACGGAGGCTACTACCAGGGAGCGTGCTGCTATGGGGCGTTCGAGGGGATCGTCGGCCAGCTCCGCGAGGATGTGGGGTATCCCTACACGCTGATGCCATCGGAGATCATGGTGTTCGGGGAAGGTGGTGTGGCCGGCATTTCGTCCCTGTGCGGGGCACTGATCGGCGCCTCCTCGGCGATCTTCCTCGCGGCCGGGGGTCTGGAGGGCAAGAAGCGGGGAGAGGCGTTTGGACTCATCCGAGAGCTCTTCACCTGGTACGAACAGGAGGCCCTCCCGAACTACCGGCCGAAGAATCCGAAGTTCGAGATCAAGACCTCAGTCGCGAATTCCCCGCTCTGCCACGCGTCGGTGACCCGGTGGTGTAAGGCGACCGGCTTCAAGTCGTTCTCCCGGGAGCGGGCCGAGCGCTGCGGCTGGCTGGCTGCCGCTGTGGCGAAGCATGCCGCGGAGCTCCTGAACAGCAGGCTCGACGGCGCGTTCAAGCCGGCCCATGTCCTCTCCTCGGAGGTGCAGACGTGCCGGAGCTGTCACGACAAGGGCGGCACGCTGGAGAACAGCCGGGGCCTGATGGACTGCGGTGGATGCCACTTCTCCAGCGCCAAGGTGAAACACCCGTAGGTGGCCGACCGAGGCGTGGGACGCGTCGCGCGCGCGATGCGGCTTGGACCAGCCGGGGCTGGCCGTCGAGACATGAGAACCGCGCGCCGGGGACTCAAGGGTCTCCGGCGCGCTGAGGCTTGCCGCCACATCTACTGTAGGTGAGCAGATGACTGCAGGCCCTCACCGGTACGCTGGCCGTGGTCGGGGCGATCGGGTCTTTCCTGGGAGCGCGGCTGACGAGCCTCTTCGTCCCCGGCGCGCGGCTCAAGCAAATCTTCGGCGTGCTGATCGTGGCGACGACAGCCTACAAGCTCTACCAGATCCCCCATCGGGCACTCCGCCACATCGACAGCTCGCCAACATGTGCGCCTCGCTCTGGCCCGCGGACGTGTCGAGCTCGATCGAGGCCTGCCTGATGCGTGCCGACGACAGCCCCCCGCCGCGGGTCGCCGCCTCGATCGTATGGCTCAGCGTGTACATCACATCAGGCCGCCATGCGCCAAGCCAGGCGCCGGAAGGAGTACCATCGTCAGGAAGCTCAGAAGTAGTACCGCACCCGCAGCTCCAGCCGGTAGTCGTTCTGCTTCTCGCCGTACTCCGTGCGCGGCTCGCCCACCAGCGCTGCGGCCCGAAACCGCAGCTCCAGGTTCGTCACCGGACTGTAGATGAGCTCGGGGATCACGACGAAACTCCGGTCCTCGACGTTGACGATCGTGGTCAGGGCCGGGGTGAAATAGAGGATGTCGAAGGGCTCCTTCTGGCTAGCGCGCGCGTAGAAATAGCTCCGCATTGGGTTCGGCCGCCCGTACGCCCCTTCGGCCAGCGTGATCGCCCGCCGGATCGCGGTCGTGTTCCCGGTGCTCCGAAAGGCGGCGTCGCCCGCCTCGACGAAGCGGAAGAAGTCCTCCATCTGGCCGCCCGTGAACCCGGGGCCGTTGTGGTAGTACTCCACGATGAAGGTCGTCTCCCGCTCCGTGAGGTAGCGGATCCCCACGAGGTAGCTCATGACGTCCGAGACCCGGCGCATCGCTTGCCCCCGCTCGTTGATGGGCGCCTGCTCGACGTCCCTGATCAGCGCCCACTCGCCGTGCACCTCGAAGTTCGTCAGGATGTTCCGGGCGAAGTCGACCCCGAACCGGGTCGTGCGACTGCCTCCCGTGAAGACCATGACGTCGAGGTCGGTGTCGAACAGGAGCGCGTAGAGCTTGGCGGCGACGTTCAGGTGGTCGGTCTCCCCGAAGTCCTCGTTCACGTCCCGGTCGACGGGGAGGGCGATGGCGGTGAAGGCCACCGTCTTGAGGGGCCCGTCGAAGCTCCGGATGGCCTCGCCGGCGACGAGGTAGAAGCCTTCGAGCGCGAGCTCCGGGTCCTCAGGGTTCTTCGGGCGGTCGATGAAGGCCACCGGGTTCCACGCGTAGCCCTTGCCCCACTTGACGACCTTCTTCCCCGCGTCCAGCGCCAGCCCGGGGACTGGCTTCAGCGACCCGAACCCCTCGAGCAGGTCGATGCGGGACTCGCTGTCGAGGTCGCCCTGGGTGGTCAGCGCGTCGGCCCGCACGAAGAGGGAGAAGATGTCCTTCCGGTAGGAGCCCTCCAGCCGCAGCCGGAGGTCGTACTGCGCGGCGGTCGCGCCCTCGTCCCGGTCGAAGAACTGGAGCCGGTAGAAGGCGGCGTCGCGGTCGAGGCCGAACAGCGTCGGCTGGAACTCGAGGAAGCCGCCGAGGTGGTAGGGTCGTTCGACGGTCCGCGCGATCTCCTTCTCGATGTCCTCGAGGCGGATCTCGTCCGTGCCCTGTGCCCGGAGCGCGCCGGCCGGCACGAGGAGCGCCCAGAGCAGGAGCGCCGCCGCTGCCCCGGGCGCCGCCCTCATCGCATCGTCTCGATCCTGGGCAGGAAGTCCAGGGTGAAGACCTCGTCCGGGACCACCCGCTTCTTGATGCGGGCGTAGACCATGTACGACCGATAGCCCTTGTACAGGGGGCTGTCGGTCTCGAGGATCGCGGGCCGGAGCCGGCCGTCGTCGAACGGCTTCGGCTCCTTGAAGTAGAGGGTCTTGATCAGGAGCCCGGTGGCGGCGTAGCACTCGATCCGCGTCGGCAGCAGCGTCTTGCGGTCCACCCACATCTTCAGGCGGTCGTAGGCCACCGCCGTGGTCTTGGCCCGGAGGTCCAGGAAGTAGGCCCCGGCCTGCTCCTCGATCGTGCGGACGTCGTACTCGGTGTGGTAGTCGAGCCGCATGATGTCGGCGTTGTTGAAGACGCTGCCGGTCACCGACTGGAGGTTGGTGATCCGGATGGGCTTACCCACCCCCGGGATGTACAGCCACATGTTGTCGCCGAGCCGGAGGGTCGCGCGCCCCTTCTCGCTCGCGGGCTCCAGGAACAGCGCGGCGATCTTGTCCTTTCCCTTCTTGAGGGTCCAGAGCAGGAACTCTCGCCGCGCGCCGCTGGGCTGGACATCGATGAGCTTCCGGTAGGACTCGAACGATTCCGGCTGCAGGTTGGCGTCGACCTTCCTCAAGATATCGGCCCCGTCCAGGGCGGCGGCCGGCGAGGCAGCGAGGAGAAGCGCGATCGCGAGGAGAGCGATCGTCGTCATCATGGCTCACACGTGCCGGAGCGCGTCGATCGGCTCCATCCGGGAGGCCCGGACGGCGGGCTGGACGCTGGCCAGAGCCGAGACCGCGATGACCATCACGCAGGCGAGCACGACCTCGAACAGGTCGACGCGGGGGCTGAGCGCGAACAGTTGCAGGGAGCCGCCGAAGCGCACCGAGACCTTCCAGACGTCCAGGACCAGGATGATCGCCGCGCCGACGAGGACGCCCGCGGCGGCGCCCGCCACGCCGAGGAGGACGCCCTCGACGAGGAAGAGCGAGAGGATCCGGCTAGGGAGCGTGCCGATCGCGGCGATCGTCCCGATTTCCCGCACTCGCTCGTACACCGCCATGATCATCACGTTGAGGATGCTGATCAGCACGATCGCGATGAGCATGAGCTTCATGAAGAGGGCCATCATGTCGATCAGCCTCGCGACGCTCGAGAAGGGCGAGAGCTGCGACCACGTGTGGACCTCGAGCGCCTCTCGCCCGCCGCCCCTGCCCTCCAGCCGCTCGCGAAGGGCAGCACCCAGGCGCTCGACCTGCCCGAAGTCCCGAAGCCGAATGGCCACCTCCATGGTCTCCCGGCCCGGCATCCTCAAGATCTCTCGCCCGTCCTCGAAGTGGATGTAGCCGTCACGCCCGCCGGGGCCGGTGGCGCTCTCGAGGATCCCGCTGACCAGCAGGGTCTTGCCGTTGACGGAGCCGTCCTTGTTGGTCGCCACCACGACCACGGTGTCGCCGACCTTGATGCCCATGCCGCGGGCGAGCAGCTCGGGCACCAGGATCTTCCCGCGCGCCAGGCCGGCCGGGGTCCGGTCACCCTGCACGATGCGCGCGGGCAGCTTCGGGCAGACGGCGAATTCCCGCTCCGGATAGACCGCGGTGATGCGAAGCCCCGTCGTCTCCACGAAGGTGCTGAACATGGCGTTGAACTTGATGCGCTCGGAGGCGCCCGCCACGCCGGGCTCGCTGCCGAGGGCCTCCTGGATCTTGGCGAGCTGGGTCGGCTCGAGGCTCAGGTTGAGGGGGAGACTCTCGATCGACGCCACGTACCCCCGCCGGTGCACCTGCACGTGGCCCAGATAGGAATCGGTGATCGACGCCACGATGGCCTCCTTGAAGGAGCCCGTCATGGCGACGAAGACCAGCACGAAGACGACACCGAAGGCGATCAGCGAGACCGTGAGCAGGCTGCGCCGGGTGTAGCGGAGAAGGTTCCGGACGGCGATCTTGACCACGTTGCCCATCAGGCCTGCCGCTCCTGGCGGCCCGTCAGCCGCCCGTCCTCGAGGGTGTAGACGATCTCGGCCGCGCCGATGATCCGCGTGTCGTGCGTCGCGAAGAGGAAGGTCGTGCCGACCTCGTCGCGCATCTTCTTCATGAGCGCGATGATCGTGTAGGCGGTCTCCCTGTCGAGGTTCGCAGTGGGCTCGTCCGCCAGCACCAGCTCGGGGTGCGTGACGAGCGCGCGCGCGATGGCCACGCGCTGCTTCTGGCCGCCCGAGAGCTGCTCGGGGCGCTTGTCCCGCTGGTCGGCCATGCCGACGGCCTCGAGGAGCTCGAGCACCCTGGCGCGCCGTTCGCTCGGGGGCCGGTCCTGCACCATCACCAGCGGGTATTCGACGTTCTCGAGCGCCGTCAGTACGGGAATCAGATTGAAGCTCTGGAAGACGAAGCCGATCTGCGCGCCGCGGAAGGCGGCGGCTTGCCGGCGGTCGAGGCGCGTGACGTCGGTCCCGACGACTTCCAGGCGCCCGCTGCTCGGCTTGTCGAGGCACCCCAGCAGGTTGAGCAGCGTCGTCTTGCCGCTTCCCGACGGGCCGATGAACGCGATGAAGGAGCCGGCCTCCACATCGAGGCTGACATCCCTCAGGGCCCTCACCTCCACGCCGTCGGCGGCATACGTCTTGGTCAGGTCCGTGGCCCGGACGACGTTCGCGCCTCGCGCCTTCGCGCCACCACCAGCTCCCGGCGCTACCGAGTGCGCTGTCATCCCGCTCGCCCTCCCGGTTTCGGTCCGCTGAGCAACATGCATCACGCGAGCCACAAAGCATTCGGCGGGTTCACGGCTGGAATCTCATGGTGTTAGGGATGGCGTGGAACGCAGCACGCCGCATGGGCGCGCCCCACTGGGGCGACGCTGCCACACGGTCGTCCGACTACGGCGGTGAGTGACTGCCGGGTTCGCATCCGTCGCCTCTTCAGTGTGTGTGACCGGGGGAAGTTTCGCCTCTCGCCATGGCCACAGTGTGGAGAGCGCGGACTGGCTGAATCTATGACTTACGTCACACCTTCGCCGCGTAAGGCGTCCTTGCGCGGAGCACCCGAGCCGGGATCATAATCGGTGGCCGCCCATGACGATCAGAGCCGGGTCCCGTGCCGCCGATGTCGAGACCCTCACGCGCGTCCCGTACTTCGGCTCGCTGCCGCCGCGCGAGATCCGCCGGCTGGCGACCCGCTGTGTGCCGCGGACGTTTCGCCCCGGCGCGTTCCTCTTCGAGGAGGGCGAGCCGTGCCGTGGCCTCTTCATCATCGCCGACGGCGAGGTCGAGATCCGGCAGGTCTCCATCCGAGGTCGCGAGCACGTCTTCCACACGGAAGGCCCCGGCGCGGCGCTCGGGGAAGCGCCGCTGTTCGACGGCGGCGGCTACATCGCCTCCGGCGTCGCGACCGAGCCCACGCGCGCCCTCTTCCTGCCGCGCGCCGACCTCCTCCGCCTCTGCCGCGAGCAGCCCGGCGTCGCCCTGGCGATCGCGGAAACGCTGGCGCGGCGACTCCGCCACTTCGCGGAGATGGTGAGCGATCTGGCGTTTCGGCCGATCCCCGAACGTCTGGCCCGCTATCTCGACGGGCTGGCTCGCCCACCCGGGGGTGCCCGGACCGAGATCGAGCTCGGATTGACTCACGCCCAGCTGGCCGCGAGGCTGGGCACGGTCCGCGAGCTCGTCGCCCGCGCGTTCCTCCAGCTCGAGCAGAGCGGCGTCATCACGCGAAAGCGGGGGCGGGTCGTGGTCCGCGATCCCGCCCGGCTCGCCAGCCTCGCCCGCGGGGAGCCCTGAAGCTCCTCCCGCGCCTGTGACTTAAGTCATCGCCCGCCGGCCCAGGCGTTCGCCATACTGCACGGTGGAGAGGCGAACCAGGGGAGGCGGCATTGGAGAAGGCAGACGTTGCGGCGAGGGGCGCGATCATCCTTTCCTTCATCGTCGCCCTCGAGATCGTGATCATGATCAGCCCCTTCGCCCTCTTCTTCTACGCGGTCTTCAACCCGATCCTGTTGGCGCTCGATCGCTTCGCGGCAACGCGCTGGCTCACCGCGTTCTTCCTCCCCCACATGGTCGTGTCGCCCGATCCGGCACTGAAAGCGATCCGGGTGCTCGGCTCCGTGGCGTTCATCGTCGGCGCGGTGGTGTTCCTCGCCTGCGCCGTCCAGGTCTACGCCGGGAAGCTCCTGCGCACGGGGCCCGCGACGCGGGGCCTCTACGCGGCGATCCGCCACCCACAGTATCTCGCGCTGGGCGTGACGGGGCTCGGGCTCGCCATCCTGTGGCCGCGGTTCCTCACGCTCGTGCTCCTCGCCATCATGCTGTTCCTCTACTATCTGGGGTCTTCGTGGAAGTGAGTGGGTGAAAAGAGGGGGCTGGGGGTGCGGAAACCCGCTCTGGCAGCGGGCGGAAACGCTGGGGAGGCCACGCGAGAATCGGGCATGATGGACGCATGCCCAGTCCACGACATCCGCGCCGGCTGTGGGATGCGTATCGCTTCCCGGGGTTCCGACCGAGTCCGACCGTCATCGGGATCTTCGGCGATCCCCACGCCCGCATCCTCACCCTCACCCGGCGGTCAAAAAAACGGCCTGTGGGACCTGCGGCCGGGTGCAGCGCGGATGGTACGACCGCAAGCGGCGCCGCGTCCGGGATCTCGCCTGCGGCGATCTGCGGATCTCCCTCGAGCTCGAGGTCCGGCGCGTGGCCTGTCGGCGCTGTGGCACGGTGAAACAGGAGCGGCTCGACTTCCTGGCCGACAATCCCTTCTACACCAAGCGCTTCGCTTTCTACGTGGGGCGACGCTGTCGGGCCTCGCCGATCCGGGATGTGGCCAAGGAGCTGCGGCTCGACTGGCACACGGTGAAGGCGCTCGAGCAGCAGTACATGCGCGAGCAGCTGCGGCGGGCCGGGACGCCCAGGCCGCGGGTGATCGGGCTCGACGAGGTCTCGATCAAGAAGGGCCACACCTACCGCATCGTCGTCAGCGACTTGGTCCGGCAACGCCCGATCTGGTTTGGGGGTCAGGATCGTTCGGAGGCGAGCCTGGACCAGTTCTACACGTGGCTGGGCCCTCGCAAGGCGACGCGGATTCGGCTCGCCGTCATGGACATGTGGAAGCCCTTTCGCTTGGCCACCGCGCGGCACGCCCCGCAGGCCAGCATCTTGTTCGACAAGTTCCACATCCTGCGCCATCTGGGCGACGCCCTCGACCAGGTGCGCAAGCGCGAGTACGCCCGCGTGTCCGGGCGGCAGCGCCGGTTCATCAAGGGCCAGAAGTACACCTTGCTGGCCCATCGCGAAAATCTGACCCTCAGCGGCCGACGGGCGCTCACGACGCTGCTGGCCGCCAACAAGCGGCTGAACACCGCGTACCTGCTCAAGGAATCGTTCGGCCAACTTTGGGACTATGGCCGGGAGGGCTGGGCCCGCCGGTTCTTCGAGCACTGGCGGGCGGCGCTCAAGTGGCAACGCCTGCGGCCCTACGAGAAGTTCGCCGCGATGATTGACCGGCACTGGGAGGGGATCGCGGCCTACTGCCGCCCGGAGAACAAGGTCGCGCTCGGGTTCGTCGAGGGGCTCAACAACAAGATCCGCGTCCTCCAGCGCCGCGCCTACGGCCTTCGCGACGAAGAGTACCTGCGGCTCAAGATCCTCACCTGCATGCTGCCCGCCATCTGACCGTGTCACCATACCCACAGGTGCCTGGATTCACCCACACGACTTCACGAAGAGCCTGAATTTTTTGCCCGCACCCATCAAGAGTTCTTGATGGGCGGGCCAGGGAGGACGACATGGACCAGGACGACATCAAGGCGGTCGTGAAGGACAAGTACGGCAAGGCGGCGCTCCGGGTGACGAGCGGCGGCGGCAGCTCCTGCTGCGGGAGCGCGTCCTCGCGCGGCCAGGCGGACCCGATCACGTCGAACCTCTACGGCAGCGGCGAGACCTCGGCGCTGCCCGCCGAGGCGGTCGCCGCCTCGCTCGGCTGCGGCAACCCGACCGCGCTCGCCGAGCTCAAGCCGGGGGAGACCGTGCTCGACCTCGGCTCGGGCGGCGGGATCGACGTTCTGCTGTCGGCGCGGCGCGTGGGCCCGGCGGGCAAGGCGTACGGGCTCGACATGACCGACGAGATGCTCGCGCTCGCGCGCGAGAACCAGCGGAAGGCCGGCGTCCAGAACGTCGAGTTCCTCAGGGGCGAGATCGAGGCGATCCCGCTGCCCGCCGGCTCGGTGGACGTGATCATCTCCAACTGCGTGATCAACCTCTCGGCCGACAAAGACCGCGTGCTCGCCGAGGCCTTCCGCGTGCTCAAGCCGGGCGGGCGCCTGGCCGTGTCCGACGTGGTCGTACGCGGCGAAGTTCCGGCGGCCATCCGGCGGAGCGTCGAGCTCTGGATCGGCTGCGTCGCGGGCGCGCTCGAGGAGCAGGAGTACCGCGACAAGCTCGCGAAGGCCGGCTTCGAGGCGATCGACGTCGAGCCGACGCGCATCTACCGGGCCGAGGACGCGGGCCGGTTCCTCGCGGAGGCCGGCCTCGACCCCGTCACGGTCGCGGACGCGCTCGACGGCAAGTTCATGAGCGCCTTCGTGCGCGCGCGCAAGCCCGCCGCGGCGTGAGCCCGGCCGCGCCCAGGCGCCTCGCGGCCTTCGAGCGCTACCTGTCGCTCTGGGTGGCGCTCTGCATCCTCGCCGGTGTCGGCGTCGGCACGGCGGCCCCGGCGGTCGTCCAGGCCCTGAGCCGCCTCGAGGTGCGCCACGTGAGCCTGCCGATCGCGGTCCTCGTCTGGCTCATGATCTACCCGATGATGCTGCGGATCGACTTCGCCGCGCTGCGGGACGTCGGCCGCCGGCCGCGCGGGATCCTCGTGGTCCTGTTCGTGAACTGGTTCGTCAAGCCGTTCAGCATGGCGGCGCTCGGCTGGCTCTTCTTCAAGGGGCTGTTCGCCGGCCTGATCGGCGCCGAGCTCGGCGACCAGTACCTGGCGGGCGCGATCATCCTGGCGGCGGCGCCCTGCACGGCGATGGTGTTCGTCTGGAGCTACCTCACCGACGGCGACCCCGCCTACACGCTCGTGCAGGTCGCGCTCAACGACCTGATCATGCTGGTCGCGTTCGCGCCGATCGTCGTCTTCCTCCTGGGCGTGTCGAGCATCACCGTGCCCTTCGACGTGCTCGTGTACTCGGTCGTCCTCTACATCGTGATCCCGCTCGGCGCCGGCGCGCTCTCCCGCGCGGCGCTGCTCCGGGCCCGCGGGGCGGCGTGGTTCCACGGCGTGTTCCTGCCCCGGCTCAAGCCGGTCTCGATCGCGGCGCTGCTGGCGACGCTGGTGATCATCTTCGCGTTCCAGGGCGAGGTGATCCTGGCGCGGCCCCTGCACATCGCGCTGATCGCCGTCCCGCTGCTGATCCAGGTCTACTTCAACGCGTCCCTCGCCTACGGGCTCGCGCGGGCCGCCCGCGTGCCGCACGCGATCGCCGCGCCCGGCGCCCTGATCGGCGCCAGCAACTTCTTCGAGCTGGCCGTGGCGACGGCGATCTCGCTCTTCGGCCTCGGGTCGGGCGCGACCCTGGCCACTGTCGTCGGCGTCCTCGTGGAGGTCCCGGTGATGCTGTCGGTCTGCGCGGTCTGCAACCGCACGCGTCACTGGTTCCCCGGCCCGGCGCCGGCCGGGGCGGGACGCCCGGCGGCCGCCGACGGCGCCGGGCGCCTGGCGACGGGCCGCGAGCGCTGAGCGCCGCCACCCTCGTCCTCTTCGCGGCCAACCTCGTCTACGCCACGTCGTACGTGGCGGCACGTGTCACGCTCGGCGCGGTCCCGCCCGCGACGCTCGCGTTCCTGCGCCTGGCGCTCGGCGCGCTGGTCCTCGTGCCGCTCACCTGGCGCGGCGCGCGCGTGACGCCCGCCGCCGCCGACCGCCGGCGCATCGCGTGGATGGGCGTCCTCGGCTTCGCCGCCGCATTCGCGCTCGCCTACTGGGGCCTCGCGCGCTCGACCGCGACGAACGCGGCCCTGCTGATCGTCGTCGAGCCCGTCGCCGTGATCGCGCTGAGCCCGCTCGTCCTCGGCGAGCGGCTCGGGCGGCGCGAGGGCGCCGGGGCGGCCGCGGCCCTCGCCGGCGCGGTGCTCGTCGTCGCCGACGGCGTGCCGGCCCTGACCGGGACCGCCGCGGCGCACTGGCGGGGCGACCTGCTGCTCGTCCTCTCCGGGCTCGCGTACGCCTCGTACTCGCTGCTCGGCCGCAGCGTGCTCGACCGCCACGCGGCGGCGCTCGTCACCGCGCGCTCGGTCCTCTGGGGCCTCGCCGGGCTCGCGCCGCTCGCCGCCGCCGAGTGGCTCCGCGGCGAGCGGCCGGCGTGGACCGCCGCGGCGGTCGCCGGGACGCTCTACCTCGGCGTCGTCATCACCGCGCTGGGCTACCTCGCGTGGAACTGGGCGCTGCGGCGCGTGGCGGCGCCGCGCGCGGCGATCTTCCTGTGCGTGCAGCCGGTCGCCGGCGCGCTCCTCGGCGCGGGCCTGCTCGGCGAGCCGCTCGGCCCCCTCACGCTGGCCGGTGGCGCGCTGATCGTCGCGGGGCTCGGCGTCGCGTTCGGCGGCCGCGCGCACTGACGGTATACTCGGAGGCGTGGCCGAACGTCGCTACCAGCTCCAGAACGAGCGCGCCAACGAGCTGATCGGCGCGCTGCTCGACGCCGCGGAGGTCTCCGCGGACCGGCGCGGGTACTATCAGCAGCTCCTCACGACCGTGCTCAAGCTCCACGAGGACGGCGCGTCGCTCGGCGACCTCAAGGTCACGAACACGGCGCTCAAGGAGCTGCGCTACGCCTACAAGGTCTTCGCGCCGTACCGGGGCACCCGCAAGGTCACCGTCTTCGGCTCGGCGCGGACCACGCCCGACGCGCCGGAGGCCGAGGTGGCACGGCAGTTCGGCCGGCGGATGGTCGAGCGGGGCTGGATGGTCGTCACCGGCGCGGGCGGCGGCATCATGGGCGCGACGCAGCAGGGCGCCGGGCGCGAGCAGAGCTTTGGGCTCAACATCCGGCTGCCGTTCGAGCAGGAGGCGAATCCCTGGATCGCCGACGATCCGAAGCTGATCACGTTCAAGTACTTCTTCACGCGCAAGCTCTTCCTCGTGAAGGAGGCGAGCGCGGTCGCGCTCTTCCCGGGCGGCTTCGGCACGATGGACGAGACGTTCGAGCTGCTGACGCTCATGCAGACGGGCAAGGCCGCGATCGTGCCGGTCGTGCTCATCGAGGCGGCGGCGAAGCCGTACTGGCGCATCCTCGACCGCTGGACGTCCGGGACGATGCCGGAGCGCGGGCTCGTCGAGGGCGAGGACACGGCGCTCTATCGCATCGTGGACTCGGTCGAGGAGGCCGTCGCCGAGATCACGGGCTTCTACCGGGTCTATCACTCCTCGCGGATCGTCGGCGGCCGGCTCGTGCTGCGGCTCACGCGGCCGCTCGGCGCGGCGCAGCTCGCCGGGCTCCAGGCGACGTTCGGCGACGTGATCGAGGGGCCAGCGGAGGCGGCGCCCGGGCCCGTCGCGCAGGAGGCGAACGAGTTCCCCGAGCTGCCGCGGTTGATCCTGCCGTTCAACCGCGCGTCCTCCTACGCGCGGCTGCGCCAGCTGATCGACTTTCTCAACACCCTCTAGCGCTACTCCGGCTCGGGCCGCTCGAGCGTCACCTGGCACTCGGTGCAGACCCAGGTCCGGAAGACCGCCTTGGTCCCGCCGTTGCGCCGGAGCGTCCACGGGATGAGCGCGGGGCGCCCGCACGTCGGGCAGCGCTCGGGGCGGGCGCCCGGGGGCGGCGTCGAGGGCAGCCACGGGATTTTGGCTGGCATCGCGGGGCCATTGTACATCGTACAATAGCCGCATGAGACGGCTCCGCGTGGGGCTCGGGCAGATCAACCCGACGGTCGGCGACTTCGAGGCCAACGTCCGGATGATCGTCGCCGGCATCGAGCGGGCGCGCGCGCTGGGCTGCGGGCTCGTCGCGTTCCCCGAGCTCGCCATCACCGGCTATCCGCCCGAGGACCTGCTCTTCAAGCCGGCGTTCATCGAGGCGAACCTGCGCGCGCTCGACGACGTCGCGCGCGCGGCGCGGGGGCTCACGGTGGTCGTCGGCTTCGTGGACCGGCAGGACGACATCTTCAACGCCGCGGCCGTGCTGCACGACGGCGCGCGCGCGGGGGTCTACCACAAGCAGTACCTGCCCAACTACGGCGTCTTCGACGAGAACCGCTACTTCCAGGCCGGGCGCGAGGCGCCGGTGTTCACCGCGGGCGACACGACGTTCGCCGTCAACATCTGCGAGGACATCTGGTACCCGACGGGCCCGGCGACGCGCCAGGCGCTGGCCGGCGCCGAGCTGATCGTGACGATCAACGCCTCGCCCTACCACGCGGGCAAGGCCCACTTCCGCCAGAAGATGCTCGCCACCCGCGCCGCCGACGACCTCGTGTGTCTCGCGTTCGTCAACATGGTGGGCGGCCAGGACGAGCTGGTCTTCGACGGCGCGAGCCTGATCGTGGACGAGCGCGGCGAGTGCCTCGCGCGCGGGCGCCAGTTCGACGAGGACCTGGTGGCCGCCGACGTCGACCTCGACGCGGTGTTCCGCGCGCGCCTGCACGACTCGCGGCGCCGCAAGGAGAAGCTGCGCGCCGCCGAGGGCGTCGCGCGCGTCGCGCTGTCGGCGCTGCCCGCGCCCGCGGGCCCGCCCCTCGAGGGCGCGGTGGCGCCGGCCCTCGAGCCGGTCGACGAGGTGCTCCAGGCGCTGGTCGTGGGCACCCGTGACTACGTCCGCAAGAACGGGTTCAAGCGCGTCGTGATCGGCCTCTCGGGTGGCATCGACTCCTCGCTCGTCGCGGCGGTGGCCGTCGAGGCGCTCGGCCGCGAGAACGTCGTCGGCGTCGCGATGCCCTCGCCGTACTCCTCGGCCGGGACGCGGCGCGACTCCGCGCGGCTCGCGCGAAACCTCGGGATCGAGTTCCTACGCCTGCCGATCACCCCCGTCTTCCGCGCCTACACGCGCGCCCTCGCGGGGGCGTTCAAGGGGCTCCGCGCGGACGCGACCGAGGAGAACGTGCAGGCGCGGATCCGGGGGAACCTCCTCATGGCGCTGTCCAACAAGTTCGGCTGGCTCGTGCTCACGACCGGCAACAAGAGCGAGTACAGCGTGGGCTACACGACGCTCTACGGCGACATGGCCGGCGGCTTCGCCGTGATCAAGGACGTGCCGAAGACGCTCGTGTACGACGTCGCGCGGCACGTGTGCGCGCGGGCGGGCCGGGCCGTCATCCCGGAGAGCGTGTTCACGCGGGCGCCGTCGGCCGAGCTGCGCCCGGACCAGACCGACCAGGACACGCTGCCGTCCTACGCCGAGCTCGACCCGATCCTGGAGGGCTACGTCGAGGAGGACCGCGGGGTGAACGACCTGATCGCGCGCGGCTTCAAGCCCGACACGGTGCGCGGGGTCGTCTCGATGGTCGACAAGAACGAGTACAAGCGCCGCCAGGCGCCGCTCGGGGTCAAGATCACGCCGCGCGCCTTCGGGCGCGACTGGCGCCTGCCGATCGTCAACCGCTTCCGCGAGCGCTAGTTTCGTCGGAGGGGGCCTCGACGGCCTCCTCCGAGACCTCCCCCAGGATCGATTGCGCCGGCGGAGCCGGCGGTCGAACGGCGCGACGGGGGACCGATGGACGCGTGCCGCCTGGTCCCGCGGCCCCTGCCGCCCCCGCCCATCGGCCGCTAGCCCGGCACGCCCTCCATCTGGAGCGCGTAGAGGCGGCGGTAGACGCCGTCGCGCGCGAGCAGTTCCTCGTGGCGCCCGACCTCGGCGATGCGCCCCTCGTGCACGACCACGATCCGGTCGGCATTCCGCACGGTGGCCAGGCGGTGGGCGATGACCAGGACCGTGCGTCCGCGCATCAGCTCGGCGAGCGCCTGCTGCACCATGAACTCGCTCTCGGCGTCGAGGTCCGACGTCGCCTCGTCGAGGATCAGGATCGGCGGGTTCTTGAGGAAGGCGCGGGCGATCGCGATGCGCTGGCGCTGGCCGCCCGAGAGTCGCACGCCGCGCTCGCCGACGAGCGTGCCCCAGCCGTCCGGGCAGGCCAGGATGAACTCCTCGGCGTGGGCCTGGCGGGCGGCGCGCGCGACGTCCTCGAACGGCGCGTCGGGGCGCCCGTAGGCGACGTTGTAGAGGACCGTGTCGCTGAACAGGAACGTGCCCTGCGTGACCACGCCGATCAGGGCGCGGAGGGAGGCCTGGGTGGCGTCGCGGACGTCACGGCCGTCGAGCGTGATGCGCCCCGCCGTCACGTCGTGGAAGCGCGGGACCAGGTCCATCAGCGTGGACTTGCCCGCGCCCGAGAGCCCGACGAAGGCCACGACCTCGCCCAGGGCGACGGTCAGCGAGACGTCGCGCAGGGTGGGCTCGTCGGTGCCGGGGTAGCGGAAGCTCACGCCCTCGAAGGCGAGCGCCCGGCGGAAGCCGTCGAGCACGACGGCGCCGGGGCGGTCGGCCACCTCCGGGGGCGTGTCGAGGATCTCGAAGACGCGCTCGACCGACGACGTGGACTGCTGGACGGTGTTCGCGATCCGCGAGAGCTGGCGGACCGGGCCGTAGAGGAGCGCGACCGCGGCGATGAACGAGAAGAAGTCGCCCGGGGTCATCGCGCCGGCGATGACCTGGTGGCCGCCGTACCAGAGCGCGCCCATGATGCCGAAGGCCGCGAGCACCTCCATGAGCGGGTCGGTGAGCTGGTCGGCGCGGTGGTCCTTGAGCGCGAGCGCGAGGAGCCGCTGGTTGACGCGGTCGAAGCGCTCGGCCTCGTGCGCCTCGCGCCCGAACGCCTTGACGATCTTCGTGCCCGAGAAGACCTCGTGCAGGAGGACGTTGAGCTCCGCGATCTTCTCCTGCGCCCGCTTGTTGATCCGGTACAGGCGCCGGCCGATCGCCCGGACCGCCACGCCGACGAACGGGAACACGACGAGCGCGATCAGCGCCAGCCGCCACTCGCGCGCGAACATCACGAGGACGAGCGCCACGATCATCGCGGCCTGCCGGACGGTCATCACCAGCACGGTGGACGAGAGCCGCGCCAGGCGGTTCACGTCGGTGACGACGCGGGACATCAGGTCCGCGGAGTGGCGCGCGGTGAAGAACGCGAGCGGCATCTGCTGCAGGTGCGTGTAGAGGGCGCGGCGCAGCCGCGCGATCACGCGCTCGCCGACGGCGGCCATCAGGTAGGACTGGCCGTAGCGGGCGACGCCCTTGACGACGTAGGCCGCGAGCAGCAGGAGCGGGATCACCCGCAGCATGACGAGGTCGCGCCGGATGAAGATGTCGTCCATCGCAGGCTTGACGAGCCAGGCGACGGCGCCCTCGGCGGCCGCCACGACCAGGGCGAGGAGGCCGCCGAGCACGAGGACGGGCACGTGCGGGCGGAGGTACGGGAGCAGCCGGCGGTAGAGCGGGAGCGCTCGGATCACGCGGGCCCCCGCGCGGCGAGCAGGCGCCGGTAGAGCGCCTCGGTCGCGTCGAGCTTGACGCGCAGCGAGAAGTGCGCCTCGACGCGCTTGCGCCCCGCGCGCGCCATCGCCTGCGCGCGCGTGGGATCCTCGAGCACGCCGAGGATCGCGGCGGCGAGGGCGGCCGGGTCGCGCGGCGGCACGAGCACGCCCGTCTCGCCGTCGCGCACCAGCTCGGGCATGCCCTCCACGGCGGTGGCGACGACAGGCCGCTCGCAGGCGAGCGCCTCGCGGATCGAGCCGGTGATCCCCGCGCCCGCGTACGAGGCGTCGACGACCACGTCCGAGGCGGCGAGGATCTGCGGGACGTCGCGCCGGGAGCCGAGCACGAGCACCCGGTCGCCGAGCCCGCGCGCGCGCGCGAGGTCGCCGAGCGCGGCGATCCGCGGCGGCGCGGCACCCACGAAGAGCAGGCGCGCGCGCGGCGCGCGCGGGGCGAGGCGGGTCATCGCCTCGAGCACGTCGGCGAAGCCGCGCCAGGAGCGCACCCCGACCTGCGTGACCAGGAAGTCCCCGGCGCCGAGCCCGAGCTCGCGGCGCACCCCGCCGCCATCCACGCCCGCATGAAAGCGCTCGGTGTCGGTGCCCGAGTAGACGACCTCGATCTTCGCCGCCTGCACGCCCGTGGCCACGAGGCGCCGCTTGATCGACTCGCACACCGCGACGACCGCCCCAACGCGGCGGGTCGTGTAGCCCAGGCGCGTCCAGCGGTCCACGGGGAAGCTCACGCCGCGGTTGAGGACGAGGACCGGCCGCGGGCCCAGGAGCCCCGCGAGGAGCGCGAGCGTGCGCCCGCGCCCCTTGTGCGCGTGGACCAGCTCGATCCGCTCGTCGCGGAGCAGGCGGCGCAGCCCGAGGACCGAGGCGAGGTCCGCGCCGCTCCGCATCGGCAGCTCGCGGTGGACGACGCCCGCGCGCGCACACTCCCCCTCCCAGTGCGGGCTCGGCCGGGTGAGGACGACGACGTGGTGGCCGCGCGCGGCGAGGCCGCGCGCGAGGTCCGTCACCTGCATCGCGGCGCCGGTGAAGTAGTCGTGCTTGGGGTAGATCTGGAGCACGCGCATGACGGCGCCGCTCAGGCCGTCCCCAGCCGCGCGTCCACCGCGCGCGCCACGGCGTCCGGGGTGGTCAGCGCCGGGTCCTGGAACGGCTGCGCCTGGGTCACCACGCTGACATTGTCGCCCAGGGCGCATGAGCTTTCCGCGGGAAATCCGAGGTGCACGGCGACGGTGGGCACGCCGAGCGCGGCCGCGACGTGGGTGAGACCGCCGTCGCCGCCGACGAACAGGCGTGCGCGCTCGATGACCGCGGCCTTCGCCAGCAGGTCGAGCTCGGGGAGGCGCCGGCACCCGTCGGGGAGCTCGGTCTCGTCCGAGCCGGCGGTGTCCACCACGACCGGCCACGGGGCGCGGGCGGCGAGCCGGCCGAGCAGCGCGTGCCAGTGGGCGAGCGGCCAGGAGCGCAGCGGGCGCCGGCGGCGGATCACGAGCGCGACGTAGACGAAGTCGCGCAGGCCGAGGCGCTCGAGGTGCGCGGCGCCGCGGCGGCGGTCTTCCTCCGCCAGGTGCACGAGGCCGCGCGCGGGGGGCGGACAGCCGCACGCCTCGGCGTAGAGCGCGGCGAGGTGCACGCGCCGCTCCCACCAGCGCGGGTCGAAGCCGTCGAGCAGGATCACGCGGTCGTAGAACGGCCGGAGCACGGCGCGGATGATCCGGCGGTGGCCGGCGCGCCGCGGCTGGTACACGAACGGCGACCAGATCGCGTCCACGTGCGGGCTCCGCGCGACCAGCGCGCGGTACGCGCCGCCGCCGGTGCCCATCTCGACGCGGCCGCGCGCGTGCAGGCACGCGAGCGTGGGGAAGACGTTCACGAGGTCGCCGACGCCGCCCATCATGGACACGAACACGCCGCCGCGGCCGCCGCGCCGCGCGAGCTTCGTGGCCACGATGCGGGCGAGCTGCGGGTAAAACTGTCGCCGGAACGTGAGGCGCCGCAGGCGCGCCCGCGCCGCGCCCGTCACGTCCGGCCGCGCGGCGGGCCCCCCGCCGCCAGGACCCTGACGAGCGCGTCCCAGCCGACCGCGCCGGTGGCGGTGGCGCGCGCGCCCTCGCCGAGGCTGCGCAGCACCGCCGGGTCCGCCGGGAGCGCGTCGCAGCGGGCGATGTCGAGCAGGTTCTCGCCGTGCACGTACGCCGGCGGCGAGTAGCGGTCGAGGTTGGTGACGACGACCGAGCCCGCCTGCATCGCCGCGCCGACGGTCGTGTTGTTGGCCCGCACGCCCCGGTCGAAGAAGGCCGCGAAGAAGGTGGTGTCGAGCAGGTAGTTGTGCACCGCCGCGTCCGAGAGGTAGCCGAGGAAGTGCACGCGGGGCCCGAAGATGGCCGCCAGCTCCTCGAAGGCGGCGGTGAAGGAGCCGTCGAGGGTCGTGTCCTCGTGGAGCGCGGTCGAGAGGTAGAGGCAGTAGGGGCGCCCGGTCGCCTGAAGGAGCGCGTGGAGCCGGCCGTAGTGGTCCGTGCGCACCTTGTGGGCCATGCCGAACGCGAAGACGGAGAGGTCGCACGGCGCGAAGCGCCGCGGCTCCAGCACCGTGGACGGGCACCACGCCTCCACGGCGTCCGGCCGGAGCGCGCGGACGGCGGCGGTCATCTCGGCGTTGGCGCAGTAGGCGGTCCGGGCGCCGTCGAGCAGCGCGCGCTCGAGGGCGGTCGCGGTCCAGTCGTGCAGGAACAGCTCGAAGGCGTCGCGCCACGGCGCGCCGCCGAGGAGCCGCCGGAGCGCCTCGACGTCGTCCGGACGGAACTCCGACAGCTTCAGCGACAAGAGCGGGCGCGCGCAGCGCGCCGCCGCCGGGTCGAAGACGGAGAGCAGCGGGAGGGAGAGCCGCCGCGCCAGCGTCAGGTTGAACTTGGCGACGCCGCAGGTGAGGGGGTTCAGGTGATAGCCGAGGACCGCGTCCATCCCGCCCTCAGTCCGTGGGGGGCTCCGGGCGCCCCCCACACTCCCCGCCGCTCGTGGCGCCCCGGCACAGCCGTGGCGCCCCTCGATGACCCGATGTGCCCACGGCCCCTCAGCGCGGCGCGCCGCGCGCCCGCAGCCAGGCGTCGAGGATCCGCGTCGAGGAGTCCACGACGCTGTCGGTGTAGACGATCTCGACGCCGTGGCGGGCGCAGATCTCGATCTGCCGCGCCGGCAGGCGGCCCTCCCAGTCGCGTCCCTTCACGTAGTAGCGGGGCCGCAGTTGCTCCAGCACCGTCTCGGTGTCGAACCGGTTCGGGTGGGTGTAGGCGATGTACCGGATCGCGTCCACCAGCTCGGCGCGCTGCGCCGCCGGCAGGAACGGCTCGTGCTTGCGGCGCACGTAGTCGTCGGACGCCACGTTCGCGAGGAGCGGGCGGCCGAGCCGGCTCGCTTCGCGGAAGTACGCGAGGTGGCCCGGGTGCAGCGGGTCGAAGGCGCCGTCCACCATCGCCACCTCGTGGCGATACCGCGGGAGATCCTCGAACGCGAGGATCACCTACCGAAGAAGTCCCTCACCGCGCCCGCCACCTGGTCGATCTCGGCCTCCGTGTGGTGGGCCGACATCGGCAGCGTCAGGATCTCCTCCACCAGCCGCTCGGTGCGGGGCAGCGAGGGCGGGTCGAGGTGCGCGACCGCGGGCTGGCGGTGCGTCGGCACCGGGTAGTGGATGCCCGTCTGGATCCCCCGCTCCCTGAGGAAGGCCGCCAGCTCGGCCCGCCGCGGGGTCGCGACCACGTAGAGGTGCCACACGTGCCGCGCGTGCTCGCGCTCGGCCGGCAGGGCGAGCGGCAGCCCCGCGAGTGCGCGTGCGTAGCGCGCGGCGAGCGCGCGGCGGTGGTCGTTCATCGCGTGGAGGCGGCCGAGCAGCACCCGCAGCGCCGCCGCCTGCAGCTCGTTGAAGCGGAGGTTGAAGCCGACCTCCGCGTGCACGTCCTTGCTGAGGCGGCCGTGGTCGCGCAGGCGCCGGCAGCGCGCCGCGAGCTCGTCGTCGCCGGTGAGCACGCAGCCCCCGTCACCCATTGCGGGCAGGTTCTTCGAGGGATAGAAGGAGTAGACCGCGGCGCGCCCGAAGGAGCCGACGCGCCGGCCGTCCCAGGCCGCGCCCTGCGCCTGGGCGCAGTCCTCGACGAGCCAGAGGCCGAAGCGCTGGGCGAGGTCCTGGAGCGCCGGCAGGTCCGCCGGCTGGCCGTAGAGGTGGACGGGCACGAGCCCGACCGTGCGCTGGGTCACCTTCGCGGCGGCGTCCTTCGGGTCCATCGTGTACCAGTCGTCGGCGTCCACGAACACCGGCGTCGCGCCGGCGAAGCAGACCGCCTCGACCGTCGGGAAGGCGGTGTGCGAGGGCACGAGCACCTCGTCGCCCGGCCGCACGCCGAGCGCGCGGAGGGTCATCCAGATCGCCGCGGTCGCCGAGCTCGTGAGCGTCGCGTGCATCGTGCCGGTGTCGCGCGCCAGCTCCGCCTCGAGCGCGCGGCACTGCGGGCCGAGGATGTACTGCCGCGCGTCGATGGCGGCGAGCACGGCCTGCTTGATCTCGTCGTCGACCGGGGGACGGGACAGGGGGATCGTCACGGGCTCGCTCCTGACAGGCGGCTGTACCGGCCGCGGTAGTAGAGCAACGGCTCGCCGGCGTCGTCGCGGGCGTGCTCGACGCGCCCGACGAAGATGGTGTGGTCGCCCTCGGGGTGGGCCGAGACCGTCACGCACTCGAGCTGCGCCAGCGCGCCGTCGAGGAGCGGCACGCCGAGCGCGCCAGCCCGGTGCGGCACGCCCTCGAACTTGTCGAGGCGGGTCGTCGCGAAGCGGCGCGACACGTCCTCCTGCGCCGCCGTGAGGACGTTGACGGCGAACCGGCCGCGCTCGCGGAGCGCGGGGTAGCTCTCAGCCTTGTGGTCCACGCACACGAGCACGAGCGGCGGCTCGAGCGACACCGAGGCGAAGGCGCTCGCCGTGAGGCCCGTCGGGCGCCCGTCCTCGCCGGTCGTGGTGACGACGGTGACGCCGCTGGCGAAGTGGCCGAGGACCTGCCGGAACTCGTCGGCGGGAATCACCCGAATTTTGTAGCAGGTCGTCGGCCAGAATGCAAGGTTTCGCGCATAGATAAGCGCCGGACGCCGGTCCGGTGGTATAGTCGCCTCATGCCGACGCGCGAGGCCGTGCTCGAGGCGCTCCGGGGTGTGCACGACCCCGAGCAGCAGCAGGACATCGTGGCGCTCGGGCTCGTGCAGGACCTCGCGATCGCGGACGGCGGCCAGGTGTCCTTCACGCTCGCGTTCACGACCCAGTCGCCGAAGTCCCGGGCGACGATGCACGCCATGGCCACGCGGCTCGCCGGGCGGGTGCCCGGCGTGACGAAGGTGCAGGCCCGGATGGGCGGCGCCGGCGCCCCGGCGCGCGAGGCGCCCGGCCCCGCGCCCGGCCAGCCGCCGCCGCGCGCGGCGGATCTCATCCCCGAGGTCCGGCACACGATCGCGGTCTCGTCGGGCAAGGGGGGCGTCGGCAAGTCCACGGTCGCGGTCAACCTGGCCATGGCGCTCCACCAGGGCGGCGCGGCGGTCGGGATCATCGACTCCGACGTCTACGGCCCCGACGTCCCGATGATGCTCGGCTCGCGCGGGCGCCCGGGCATGTTCGACAACAAGATCCTCCCGGTCGAGGCGCACGGGGTCAAGATGATGTCGATCGGGCTCCTGCTCGCGGACGACCGCGAGCCGCTCGTGTGGCGCGGCCCGATGATCCACTCGTTCATCCAGCAGATGCTCCGGGACGTCATGTGGGGCGCGCTCGACTACCTCGTGTTCGACATGCCGCCCGGCACCGGCGACGCCCAGCTCTCGCTCTCGCAGGTCATCCCGCTCTCGGGCGTCGTCATGGTCACGACGCCGCAGGAGGTGGCGCTGCTCGACGTGCGCAAGGCGATCGGCATGTTCCAGCGGCTCAACGTGCCGGTGCTGGGCATCGTCGAGAACATGAGCTACTTCCTGGCGCCCGACACGGGCACGCGCTACGCCATCTTCGGCGAGGGCGGCGGCCGGCGGATCGCGGAGGAGTACGGCGTGCCGCTGCTCGCGCAGATCCCGCTCGACCCGGAGACGCGCGCGGGCGGCGACGAGGGCTCGCCGATCACGATCCGCCGGCCGGACTCCCTGCAGGCGAAGGTGTTCCGTGAGCTCGCGGAGTCGGTCGGGGTGCGTCTGCGCGAGCTCGCCGCGCTCGGGCCGCTGCCGACGATCCGCTGAGCCGGTGGCGAGCCCCCGGCCGACGCTGATCCTGCCCCTGTTTCCCCTGCCCGACGCCACGCTCTTCCCGCACACGCTGCTGCCGCTCCACGTGTTCGAGGCCCGGTACCGCGCCCTGGTCGTGGACGCGCTCGCGCGCGACCACCGGCTCGCGGTGGTCAGGCTCCGCCCGGGCTTCGAGGCGAGCTACGCGGGCAAGCCGGCCGTGCACGAGGTGGCCGGCGCGGGGGAGATCGTGAGCTGGGAGCGGCTCGCGAACGGCCGCTACAACATCCTCGTGAAGGGCGAGTGGCGCGTGCGCCTCGCGCGCGAGCGGCCGAGCGACACGCTCTACCGGCTCGCCGAGGCGCATCGGCTCGAGGACGGGCCGCCGGCGGCGGACGCGGCGCCCGTGCTGGCGCGCGTCCGCGCCGCGTGCGCGCGCCTGCTCGCCGCGCTCCAGCGGCCGGCGGACCTGCTCGACACGGCGCTGGCCGAGGGGCAGGGGCCCGGGGTGATCGCGGACCGGGTGGCCGCGGCGGTGCTGCCCGACGGCGGTCTGCGGCAGGAGCTGCTCGAGACCCTCGACGTCGACCGGCGCCTCGCGCGCCTCGCGGGCGCGCTCGACGCGCTCGTGCGCGAGCTCTCCGGAGGGCGGGGGTGACGCGGGCGCTCGCGCGCGGCGCGCTCGTCGCCCTGCTCCTGGCGCTCGTGGTCGTCCCGGCGGCGGACGCGCGGCAGTGGGCGTGGCTCGGCGTGCGCATTCGCGACCTGACGGAGCAGGAGATGGAGGAGATCGCGGCCAAGCACGGTCTCCGCGAGGGCTTCGGCGTGGTGATCGCCGAGGTCATGCCCGACACGCCCGCGATGCGCGCCGGCCTCCGCTCGGGCGACGTCGTCGTCGCCTTCGGCGCGCGGCCGGTCACCGAGACGCGCCTGCTCCAGCGGCTCGTCGCCGCGGCGCCGGTCGGCGAGCCCTCGCGGCTCACGGTCCTCCGGGCCGACGGGCGCCACCCCGTCGAGGTGCGGCTCGCCGCGATGCCGCGCCCGGTGGTCGGCGAGCGCGTCGCCGCCGAGCTCGGCTTCCTGCTTCGCGAGATCGAGCCGCCGGGCGAGGGGCGGCCGGCGCGGCCGGCCGACGCCCTGCCGCCCACCGTCGGCGCGGTCCTGCGCGGGAGCGCCGCGGCGCGCGCCGGGCTCGAGGTCGGCGACGTGCTGCTCTCCGTCGACGAGCGTGCCGTGCTGACCCGCGACGCGGCGCGCGAGGCGCTGGCCGAGGCGAGCGCCGGGGAGCCGCTGCGGCTCACGGTCCGGCGGGGCGCCGACCGCCTTTCGCTCACCCTTTCGGCCCCCTGACCCACCCAGGGATCGTATTGCGGGGCCCGCCGCGAGGAGTTAGAATCGCGCGGCAGTGCGGACGGACCGATGATTCCTCTACTTGACCCGGCACGCGTGTGAGAGGAGACGAAGCATGAGCAATCAGCAGACGACACCCGAAGCACCCCGCCGCAGGTTCTTGAAGGGCGCGGCGGTCGCGGGGGCGGCGGCGCTCGCCTTCCCCGCGGTGGTCAAAGCGCAGGGGCCGATCACCATGCGCTGGCAGAGCACCTGGCCGTCCAAGGACATCTTCCACGAGTACGCCCTCGACTTCGCCAAGAAGGTCAACGACATGACCGGGGGCGACCTCAAGATCGAGGTGCTGCCGGCGGGGGCGGTGGTGCCGGCCTTCGGCCTGCTCGACGCCGTGTCGAAGGGCACGCTCGACGGCGGCCACGGCGTGCTCGTGTACCACTACGGCAAGCAGACGGCGCTCGCGCTCTGGGGGTCCAGCCCCGCCTACGGGATGGACGCCAACATGCTGCTGTCCTGGCACAAGTACGGCGGCGGCAAGGAACTGCTCAACAAGCTCTACGCGTCGATCGGCGCCAACGTCGTCTCGTTCCCGTACGGCCCGATGGCGACCCAGCCGCTCGGCTGGTTCAAGAAGCCGATCGGCAAGGCCGACGACTTCAAGGGCCTCAAGTTCCGCACCGTGGGCATCTCGATCGACCTGTTCACGGGCCTGGGCGCGGCGGTCAACGCGCTGCCCGGCGGCGAGATCGTGCCCGCCATGGACCGGGGGCTCCTCGACGCGGCCGAGTTCAACAACGCCACCTCCGACCGGCTCCTCGGCTTTTCCGACGTGTCCAAGGTGTACATGCTGCAGAGCTACCACCAGAACGCCGAGCAGTTCGAGATCTCGTTCAACAAGACGAAGTTCGACGCGCTGCCGGCCAAGATGAAGGCCATCATCGAGAACGCGGTGGAGGCGGCGTCGGCCGACATGTCCTGGAAGGCGATCGACCGCTACTCGAAGGACTACATCGAGCTGCAGACCAAGGACAAGGTGCGGATGTTCAAGACCCCGGCCGCCGTCCTCCAGAAACAGCTCCAGATCTTCGACGAGGTGCTGGTGAAGAAGTCCGCCGACAACCCGATGTTCAAGGAGGTCTCCGCGTCGCAGAAGGCGTTCGCGGCCCGCGCCGTGAAGTGGGATCTCGACACCAACGTCCGGCGCGAGATGGCCTACAACCACTACTTCGGCCGGCCAGCGGCCAAGCCCGCGCCCAAGAAGAGCTAGCGCTCCGTGACTCGTCCGCAAGAGGCCAGCCACCCGGCGGACGCCGGGTGGCTGGCCGGAAGCCCGCTCCGATGAGCAGCCAGCGGTTCCTCCGGGCCGTCGACCGCGTCAGCTACTGGTCGGGCAAGGCCTTCGCGTGGTTCATCGTGGCGCTGACCCTGGTGGTCTCCGTCGAGGTCTTCAAGCGCTACATCCTGAACGCGCCGACGGCCTGGATCTTCGACCTCAACAACATGCTGTACGGCACGCTCTTCATGATGACCGGCGCCTACACGCTGGCGGCGTCCGGGCACGTGCGCGCCGACTTCGTCTACATCTACCTGAAGCCGCGCGCGCAGGCCGCGCTCGACCTCGCCCTCTACCTGCTGTTCTTCATCCCCGGCATCCTGGGGCTGATCTACGCGGGCTGGGACTACGCCGCGATCTCCTGGCGCATCGGCGAGCACTCGACGGTGACGGCCGAGGGCCCGCCCGTCTACCAGTTCAAGGCGGTGATCCCCGTCGCGGGCGCGCTGGTCATGCTCCAGGGGCTGGCCGAGATCGTGCGCTGCGTCGCGTGCCTGCGGACCGGCGCCTGGCCCGCGCGGCTCGAGGACGTCGAGGAGATCGACGTGATCGAGACGCAGCTCTCGCACAGCGAGTACGTGGACGAGGAGTCGCGGCGGGCGGCCGTCGAGGGGGCGCACGCGATCGACGAGGCCGCACGCCACCGCAGCGCGGTGGAGCACAAGAACCCGTGAGCGATCCCTCGCTCGGCCTCACGATGCTCGGGCTCATCGTGGTCGCCATCATGATGGGCTTCCCGACCGCCTTCACGCTGATGGGGCTGGGCATGGTCTTCGGCTTCGTCGCGTTCTGGGACCCGGCGCAGCACTGGTGGACCAACCGCGCCTTCGACCTGATCGTGCAGCGGACGTACGGGGTGATGACCAACGACACGCTGCTCTCGGTCCCGCTGTTCGTCTTCATGGGGTACATCATGGAGCGGGCGGCGCTGGTCGACCGGATGTTCCACAGCGTCCAGCTCGCGTTCAGGCGCGTGCCGGCCTCGCTCGCGGTCACGACGCTCATCGTCTCGGCCTTCTGGGGCATCGCCTCCGGGATCGTCGGCGCCGTGGTGGTGCTGATGGGCGTGATCTCGATGCGGCCCATGCTGAAGGCCGGCTACGACGTGCGGCTCGCCGCCGGGGTGATCACGGCGGGCGGGACGCTCGGCATCCTGATCCCGCCCTCGGTGATGCTGATCGTGTACGCGGCGGTGGCCGGGCAGTCGATCGTCAAGCTCTACGCGGCGGCGATGCTGCCGGGCTTCTTCCTCACGGCCCTGTACCTCGTCTACATCCTCGGCTGGGCGATTCTCAGCCCGAAGATCGCCCCCAAGCTGGCGCCGGACGAGTACCGGGTGGCGGTGCCGGAGTGGCTGGGCCGGCTCGAGCGCGGCCGGTCGAGGAGCGTCGTGCCCGGCCTGCTCGCCGCCGTGGTCCGGCCGGGCCTGGTCCGGGGCGTCGCGGCGGTGGAGGGGCGGCCGGCAGGCTACGAGCTGATCGTCAGGAACGTGCTCGCCCTGTCGGTGCCGGTGCTGCTGACCGTCGGCACGTTCGGCGCGACGTGGTGGTACGTGGTCGTCTACAACGCGCCGGCGGCCCAGGTGGCGACGCCCACGGAGGGAGGGCCTCAGCCGCTGGGCCTGCTGCCGCCCGCCCCGGCGGAGCCGGAGACGCCGCGGGAGCTCGGGGCGGCGTCCACGGAGGAGGCGGAGGAGCCGGCGAAGCCCGTCGAGGGGCCGCCCGAGCGCATGGGCACCCCGATGGCCGAGCCGACGGGCGTGAGGGGGGCGGGCGCGATCCCCCAGCGCTTCTACGTCTGGTTCTGGGGGCTGGCGGGGCTCTCCGGGGCGCTGCTCCTCGTCTACTTCTGGCGCCTGGACGGCGAGCAGCTCGAGATCCTCAAGGAGCTGATCGTGTCGGTCGTGCCGCTCGGCGTCCTCACGGTCGTCGTGCTCGCGGTGATCCTCTTCGGGATCACGACCGCCACCGAATCCGCGGCGATCGGGGCCCTGGGCGCATGGTACCTGGCGGTGATGGCGCGCTACCCGCGCCAGGTCTGGTGGTGGAGCCTCGTGGGGTTCCTCGTCGGCTTCTCGCTCGGGTGGTGGCAGGAGGAGGCGTGGGCCTCGCTCCTCGTGGCCGGCGCGATCGGCGGCACGCTCGCCGGCGCCCTCGTCCCCGGGCTCTGGAACCTCAGGACGTCGAAGGAGCTGCGTGTCAACGTGAAGCAGTCGGTCTTCCTCACCGCGAAGACGACGGCCATGGTCTGCTGGCTCTTCATCGGCTCGGCGCTGTTCTCGGCCGTGTTCGCCATCCACGGCGGCCAGGCGCTCGTCGAGCGGTGGGTGCTGGGCATGAACCTCTCGCCGGTGGGCTTCCTGATCATGTCGCAGCTCATCATCTTCTTCCTGGGTTGGCCGCTCGAGTGGACCGAGATCATCGTGATCTTCGTGCCGATCTTCATCCCGCTGCTGAGCCACTTCAACGTCGACCCGCTGCTGTTCGGCACCATGGTGGCGGTCAATCTCCAGGCCGCCTTCCTGTCGCCGCCGGTGGCGATGTCGGCGTTCTACCTCAAGGGCGTGTCGCCGCCCCACATCACGCTCAACCAGATCTTCGCCGGGATGATGCCCTACATGCTGATCGTGATCCTGGCGCTCGCGGCCATGTACGTGTGGCCCGGCATGACGCTCTGGCTGCCCGAGTTCCTCTATGGCGGCTGAGGCGGCGAATCTCCACGCGCTCCCGGCGTCGGACGCGGTGCGCCTGCTGCGCTCCGGCGCCATCGACGCGGCGGCGCTCGTCGAGGCGTGCCTGGCCCAGGTGCGCGAGGTGGACGCCCGGGTGCAGGCGTGGGCCTTCCTCGATCCCGACCACGCGCGCGCGCAGGCGAAGGCCGCCGACGAGTGGCGCCTGAGCGGGCGCCCCGTCGGCCCGCTGCACGGCGTCCCGGTGGGCGTCAAGGACATCATCGATACCGCCGACATGCCGACCGAGCACGGCACGGTGCTCCACGCCGGCCGCACGCCGTCCCGCGACGCGAGCGTGGTCGCGCGGCTGCGCGCGGCGGGCGCGGTGATCCTGGGCAAGACCGTGACGACCGAGCTCGCCACGTACACGCCCGGCAAGACGCGCAACCCCCACGACCCCGAGCACACGCCGGGGGGCTCGTCGAGCGGCTCGGCCGCGGCGGTCGCCGCCGGCATGGTCCCGCTCGCGCTCGGCAGCCAGACCAACGGCTCGACCATCCGGCCGGCCGCGTTCTGCGGCGTCTACGGCTTCAAGCCGACGCACGGCCTGATCCCGCGCCACGGCATGCTCGCGCTGTCGCGCACGCTCGACCACGTCGGGCTGTTCGCGCGCAGCGTCGAGGACCTCGCGCTCCTCGCGGAGCCGCTCGTGGGCTGGGACGAGCGCGACCCGGACACCCGGCCGCGCGCGCGCATCCCCTTCGTCGAGGTCGCGGCCCAGGAGCCGCCCCTGCCGCCGCTGCTCGCGTTCGTGAAGACGCCCCGCTGGGAGATCGCCGAGGAGGAGACGAAGCAGGCGTTCGCCGAGCTGCTCGAGCTGCTGGGCGACCGCGTCGAGGAGATCGAGTTGTTCCCGTCGGCGACCGAGGCCTGGCGGTGGCACGAGACGATCATGGACGCCGAGATGGCGCTGAATCTCGCGCGGGAGTGGGAGGCGGGCCGCGACCGGCTGTCCGAGTCGCTGCGCGCGCGGCTCGAGCGTGGCCGGGCGGTGCGGGCCCTCGACTACCTGCGCGCGCGCGCGCGCATCCGGCCCGTCCACGCGAGCTTCCTCGAGCTGTTCGAGCAGCGCTACGACGCGATCCTGACGCCCGCCGCCGCCGGCACCGCGCCGAAGGGCCTCGCCTCGACCGGGGATCCATCGTTCTGCACGCTCTGGACGCTCTGCGGCATGCCCGCGGTGAGCCTGCCGCTCATGCACGGCGCGAACGGCCTGCCGCTCGGCGTCCAGCTCGTCGGCCCGCGCGAGGGCGACGCGCGGCTCTTGCGCACGGCCCGCTGGCTCGTGGCCCGGGTCGCCGGCGGCGCGGAATCCGCGACCTGAGCCGCCCCCGGCGGGATCTTCGCCTGACGCGGGGCCCGGGTCCGCGGTAGACTGGCGCCGGAACAGGCAACCGACGTCGACCCGCCGGACGTCGAGAGGAGGAGGGCCATGCCTCTCTACGAGTTCTACTGCGACAAGTGCCGGAAGGAAGTCTCGATGACCCTGACCATCAGCGAGCGCGAGAAGGGCAAGGCGGCGTGTCCCACCTGCGGGAGCCGCGAGCTGCGCCCTCTCGTGGGCACTTTCTTCGCCAAGACCTCGCGGAAGTCCTGAAAGGAGACCAGCGTGAAGCTCGCCGGGAAACGGATCGCGATCCTCGCCGAGAACATGTACCAGGAGATGGAGCTCTGGGTGCCGTACTTCCGCCTGAAGGAGGAGGGCGCCGACGTGAAGGTGGTCGGCGCGGGCGGGGCCACGTCGTACGCCTCCAAGCACGGCTACCCGGTCGCCGTCGACGTCCAGGCCGACCAGGTCCGGGCCGTCGAGTTCGACGCGGTGATCGTGCCGGGCGGCTATGCGCCCGACATGATGCGGCGGCACCCCGCGATGGTCGGGCTCGTCCGCGAGGCCGCGCAGCAGGGGAAGGTCGTCGCGGCCATCTGCCACGCGGGCTGGATGCTCGTGTCCGCGGGCATCCTCAAGGGCCGGAAGGCGACGTCGTTCTTCTCGATCAAGGACGATCTCGTCGCGGCGGGCGCGAGCTGGGTCGACGCGGAGGTCGTCGTCGACGGCAACCTGATCACCTCGCGCAACCCGAACGACCTGCCCGCCTTCTGCCGCGCGATCGTCGCCGCGCTCGCCAAGGCCTAGCGCTAGCGCGTCCCGCGTCCAGCGGGGAAGGGGCGGGCGCCGGGCCCGCCCCTTCTCGGTCTTCCGTCCCCGTTGCTGCTAAGATCGAGCGGTCATGCTGGTGCTGGGGATCAGCGAGACCCACTGCGCCACCGCCGCCGTCCTGCGTGACGGCGCGGTGGTCGGCTGCGCCTCGGAGGAGCGCTTCTCCCGGCTGAAGAACGACGCCGGCTACCCGCGGTGCGCGATCGACGCCCTCCTCAGGGAGCTCGACCTCGCGCCCGCCCGGATCGACCAGGTCGTCCTCGCCGGCAGGCGCATCCCGTCCTACGACTGGATGAACCGGGTCATGCGCGACCCCGCGTACGTGCGCCAGTACTACGGCGTGCGGCTCGACGCGCCCCGGCGGGGCCTCGCGGGCCGCGCCCGCAAGCTCGGCGCCCGGCTCGGCCTCCTCGACCCGGCGCCGGGGAAGGCCCCGCTTACCGACGCCGAGCGCCGCGGGCTCGTCGCCGCGCACCTCGGGCTCGACGCCGGGCGCGTGGCGATCGTGGACCACCACGCGTGCCACGCCGCGGCGGCCTACCTCGGCTCGCCGTTCGGCGGGGCGCCGGCGCTCGTGCTCACCAACGACAACTCGGGCGACGGCCTGTGCGCGACGGTCTCGGCGGGCCGGGGCGTGGCGCTCGAGCGCCACGAGGCGGCGCCGAGCGGCCCCGGCTCGCTCGGCTCGTTCTACACGCTGGTCACCCTGCTCCTCGGCATGAAGCCCGGCGAGCACGAGTACAAGGTGATGGGCCTCGCGCCCTACGCGCCCGCGCCGCAGGCCGAGCGCGCGCTCGCGGCGCTGCGGACCGTCTTCGACTTCGTCGCCGGCCGCCCGGGCCGGTTCGAGTGGAAGAAGCGCGGGCCGCTCTACCGCGCGCTGCTCGACGCCACGCTCGGCCTCCGGTTCGACGCCGTCGCCGGCGGCGCCCAACGGCTGCTCGAGGAGGCGCTGCTCGCCTGGACGCGGCTCGCGCGCGAGCGCTACGGGGGGGAGCGCCTGGCGCTCGGCGGCGGCGTCTTCATGAACGTGAAGGCGAACATGCGGCTCGCGGCCGAGGACTGGGTGCGGGACCTCTTCGTGTTCCCGTCGTGCGGCGACGAGTCGAACGCCGTCGGGGCGGCGTACCTGGGGTACCTCGACCTCTGCGCGCGCCGGGGAGTCGCGCCCGCGCCCGCGCCGTTCGGGCCCGCGTACCTCGGCCCGGGCCTCGACGACGCGGAGGCGGAGGCGGTCATCCGCGCGGGCGACCTCGCCGCGCGGTACCGGGTGAGCGAGCCCGCGCGCATCGAGGCCCGGATCGCCGAGCTCCTGGTCTCGGACGGCGTCGTGGCCCGGTGCGCGGGCCGGATGGAATTCGGCGCGCGCGCGCTCGGCAACCGCTCGATCCTCGCGAACCCGTCCGACCACCGCGTCGTCGGGCTCATCAACCGGATGATCAAGAACCGCGACTTCTGGATGCCGTTCGCGCCGAGCGTGCTCCGCGAGCGCGAGGCCGACTACCTCGTGAACCCGAAGGGGCTCGCGTCGCCATACATGATGCTCGCGTTCCCGACCAACCCGAAGCGGCGCGACGAGATCGTCGCGGCCCTCCACCCCCACGACGCGACCGCGCGCGCCCACATCGTGGACGAGGCGTGGAACCCCGCCTACCACCGCGTCCTCCGCGAGTTCGAGGCACGCACGGGGATCGGCGCCGTGCTCAACACCTCGTTCAACCTCCACGGCGAGCCGCTGGTCTGCTCGGCCGGCGACGCCGTGGACACCTTCGAGCGCTCGGGGCTCCCGCACCTGGCGCTCGGGCGGTTCGTGATCTCGAAGAAGTGAGCCGGCGGGCGGGCGCTACTCGGCGGTGAGCCCACCGCCGGCGACGGGCGCCGCCCCACCCGCCCGCCGGCCGCGCGTCGTGCGCAGCCAGCGCTGCGCGGCGTCCATGTAGAGGTAGAGCACGGGCGTGATGTAGAGCGTCAGGAGCTGCGAGACGAGCAGGCCGCCCACCACCGCCAACCCCAGCGACCGGCGCGCGTCGGCGCCCGCGCCGATGCCGAGCGCGATCGGAAGCGTGCCGAGGAGGGCGGCCATCGTGGTCATCATGATCGGCCGGAACCGGAGCAGGCAGCCGCGGTAGATCGCCTCGGCCGGCGTGGCCCCCGCGCGCTCGGCGTCGAGCGCGAAGTCGATCTGCATGATCGCGTTCTTCTTCACGATGCCCACCAGCATGATGATGCCGACGAAGCCGTAGAGGTTGAGCTCCATGCCGAACAGCATCAGCGTGAGCAGCGCGCCGGCTCCGGCCGCCGGCAGCCCCGAGAGGATGGTGAGCGGGTGCACGAAGCTCTCGTACAGGATGCCGAGCACCAGGTAGATCACGACGACGGTCATGAGCAGCAGCAGACCCTGGCCGCGGAGCGACTCTTGGAAGGCCTGGGCCGTGCCCTGGAAGCGCACCGAGAGCGTCGGCGGCAGGCGGAGCTCGCGCTTGAGCTGCTCGATCTCGCCGACCGCCTGGCTCAGCGAGACGCCGGGCTTGGGGTTGAACGAGATGGTCACCGAGGGGAGCTGGCCCAGGTGCGTGACCGTGAGCGGCCCGATCCCCGGCCGGAGCCGGGCGACCGCGCCCAGGGGGACGAGGCGGCCGGATGCGGCGCGGACGTAGAGCCGACCGAGTTCCGCGGGGTCGCGCTGGTACTCCGGGAGCAGCTCCATGATGACCCAGTACTGGTTCGACGGCGTGTAGATCGTCGAAACTTGGCGCGAGCCGTACGCGTCGCCGAGCGCGCGCTCGATCTGCTCGGCCGTGACGCCGAGCGCCGAGGCCCGGTCACGGTCGATGTCGACGATGATCTGCGGGCTCGTGATCTGCAGATCGGTGTTCACGTCCTGGACGCCGGGCAGGCCGCGGATCCGCTCGTGGAGGATCGGTGCCCAGCGGTAGAGCTCCTGGAGGTCCGAGTCCTGCAGCGTGAGCTGGTAGACCGCCTTGGTGAGCTGGCCGCCGATGCGGATGAGGGGCAGGTTCTGTGGATAGACCCGGATCCCCGGCACGGTCTGGAGCTTCGGCCGCAGCTCCTCGATCACCTGGTCCACGGGCGGGCGCTCGCGGTGCGGCTTGAGGCGGATGAACAGGCGCCCCGTGTTCGGGACGATGTTCATGCCGCTCGCGCCGATCGCCGAGAAGAACTGCTCGACGTTCGGGTCCTTGCGGACGATCTCGTTCACGGCGAGCTGGTGCTCCATCATCGCGTCGAACGAGATGTCCTGGGCCGCCTCGGTGAAGGCGAAGATCTGCCCGGTGTCCTCGGTCGGGATGAACCCCTTGGGGATGACGGCGAAGAGGTAGGCGGTCAGGACGAGGGTGAGACCGAGCGCGGCCATCGTGGTGCGGCGGTGGCGCAGCACCCACCGGAGCGTCAGGTCGTAGACGTGCAGCATGCCGTCGAAGAAGCGCTCGGAGACGGTGTAGAGCCACCCGTGCGACTCGCCCGGCGGCCGGAGGAAGCGGCTGCAGAGCATCGGCGTGAGCGTGAGCGACACGAACCCCGAGACCAGGACGGCGGCGGCGATCGTGACGGCGAACTCGTGGAGCAGCCGTCCGACGACCCCGCCCATGAACAGGACCGGGATGAACACGGCCGCCAGCGAGAGCGTCATCGAGAGGATCGTGAAGCCGATCTCCCGCGCGCCCTTGAGCGCCGCCTCGAGCCGGCCCTCGCCCGCCTCCATGTGGCGAACGATGTTCTCGAGCATCACGACGGCGTCGTCCACGACGAAGCCGACGCACAGGGTCAGCGCCATCAGCGAGAGGATGTCGATCGAGTAGCCGAACAGGTACATGACCGCGAACGTGCCGACGATCGACAGCGGCAGCGCGAGGCTCGGGATGAGCGTCGCCGACAGGTTGCGCAGGAAGAGGAAGATGACCAGCACGACCAGCCCGACCGCCAGGATCAGGGTGAACTGCACGTCGCGCACCGAGTCGCGGATGGCCACCGAGCGGTCGTAGAGGACCGTCAGCTTCACCGCGGGCGGGAGCTGCGCGCGGAACTGCGGCAGGAGCGCCCGGATCGAGTCCACGACCTGGACCGTGTTGGTGCCCGGCTGGCGCTGGACGGCCAGGACGACCGCGCGCTCGTCGTTGTACCAGCTCGCCACCTTGTCCGTCTGCACGCCGTCCACGACGCGACCGAGCTGCTCGAGGCGGACGGGCGAGCCGTTCCGGTAGGCGACGATGAGCGGGCGGAACGCCGCGGCGTTCTGGAGCTGGCCGGTCGCCTGGATGCTGAACGCCTGGTGCGCCCCGTAGAGCGTCCCCGTCGGGAGGTTCACGTTGCCGCGGGCGAGGGCGGCGGCGACCTCGTCGATGCCGATGCCGCGGGCCGCGAGGGCGCGGGGGTCGAGCTGGACGCGGACCGCGTACTTCTGGGAGCCGAAGACGAAGACCTGCGCGACGCCGCTGATGGTCGAGATCCGCTGGGCGAGGTCCGTCTGCGCGTACTCGTCCACCGTGTACAGGGGCAGGGTGGCCGAGCTGAGCGACAGGTACAGCACCGGCTGGTCGGCCGGGTTCACCTTCTGGTACGTCGGCGGGGTCGGCATCTCGGGCGGCAGGAGCGGCAGCACCTTCGTGATCGCCGCCTGTACGTCCTGCGCCGCGGCGTCGATGTTGCGGTCGAGCGCGAACTGGATCGTGATCTGCGTGAGCCCGAGCGCGCTCGATGAGGTCATCGAGTCGATGCCCGCGATCGTCGTGAACTGCTTCTCGAGCGGCGTCGCCACGGCGGAGGCCATGGTCTCGGGGCTCGCGCCCGGCAGCGCCGCCGTGACCTGGACCGTCGGGAAGTCCACGTTCGGCAGGTCGCTCACGGGCAGGAGGCGGTAGGCCATCAGCCCGAAGACCAGGATGGCGGCCATCAGCAGGGTCGTGAGGACCGGCCGCCGGATGAAGAGCTCGGGGGTCATGAGGCGCGCGCGGGCTTGACCTCGATCTTGACCCCCGGCACCAGGCGGAGCTGGCCGTCGGTGACGATGCGCTCACCGGCGCGCAGGCCCTGCTCGACGATCGTCTCGGCGCCGAGCCGCGTGCCCACGAGGACCTGGCGGGCCTCGACGGTCTGGTCGGGCCCGACGACGAAGACGAAGGGACCCTGCTGGCCGGCCTGGATCGACTGCGAGGCGACGAGGAGCGCGGACCGGGTCGTGAGCGTCAGCGCCACGTCGAGGAACTGGCCGGGCCAGAGCGCGTTGTCGGCGTTGGTGAAGGTCGCCTTGAGCTGGATCGTCGCCGTCGCCTGGTCCACGGCGTTGTTCACGAACGTGAGCTCGCCCGTCGCGAGCGCCGCGGACTGGCTCGGGAGGCGCGCCTCGACCCTGAGCGCCCCGGCCGCGCGGTATC
>Ga0209211_10001830_pt1 | contig 38541 bp, 38 predicted proteins | sample RifGroA2_FD_183992 | JGI IMG/M metagenome (GOLD analysis project Ga0209211, IMG submission 183992) | Groundwater microbial communities from Rifle, Colorado, USA - Groundwater A2 (SPAdes) (version 2) | ecosystem: Environmental > Aquatic > Deep subsurface > Groundwater | place: Rifle, Colorado...
TTTATAGCCATGTTGGCTTGCGCCAAAATAGGTTTGGTTCATTCGGTGGTGTTTTCCGGATTTTCCGTAGATGCATTAAAAAACAGAATTATCGACGCCCAGTCAAAAGTAGTTATTTGCGCTAACGGCTATCCTTATAAAGACAAAGTAATTGAGTGTAAAAAAAATGTTGATGAAGCGATTAAAGATTGTCCAACTGTAAATAAGGTAGTTGTAGTGAAAAGATTGAAAATAGAGGGTAGCCATTCTCAACCATCAACCGCTATGCTACCTGGCCGCGATATCTGGTATGATGAATTACTTTCTCAACAAGACACTATCTGCTCCACCGAAATCATGGAAGCCACTGATCCGCTATTTATACTTTATACAAGTGGAAGTACTGGAAAGCCAAAAGGAGTTGTCCATTCGCATGGCGGCTATATGGTAGGAATATACCTTACTTTTAAATGGGTATTTAATATCCAACCGGATGATGTTTATTTTTGTACTGCTGATGCAGGTTGGATTACCGGTCACAGTTATATTGTTTATGCACCGCTCATAAACGGTACGACTACGTTCGTATACGAAAGCGTACCGGATTATCCGGATGCGGGAAAATGGTGGTCATTAATAGAAAAATACCAAGTAACTAAATTTTATACTGCTCCGACTGCTATCCGCGCATTAATGAGATTGGGTGAAGAATGGCCAAAAAAATACAATCTCTCTTCACTGAAAATAATCGGCAGCGTCGGCGAACCAATTAATCCGGCAGCCTGGATATGGTACTATCAGCATGTTGGATACGAGTGCCCGATTATGGATACCTGGTGGCAAACGGAAACAGGTATGTTCATGATCACACCAATTCCTTCGGCTCCGCTGAAAGAAGGCAGCGCATTTAAACCTTTTTTTGGAGTGGAAGCACAAATTGTCGATGAAAAAGGACAGGAAGTACCTAGCGATACACAGGGTTTTTTGGTAATAAAAAAACCATGGCCATCAATGCTTCTTGATGTTTATAATAACCCGAAAAAATATTTAGAAACATATTTTGAGAATGAAAGTATAAAAAAAAATGTGGCAGGTGTCTTACTGCCACAATCATTTGAAAACTTTCTCTATTTTACCGGCGACTCGGCTAAAAAAGACAAAGACGGTTATATTTGGATCATAGGAAGAAACGACGATGTTATTAAAGTATCCGGCCACAGGCTGGGATCAGCCGAACTGGAAAGCGCATGTGTTTCTCACCCTTCTGTCGCAGAAGCGGCTGCTATTGGAAAACCCCACGAGATTAAAGGCGAATCCATCAAAATATTTATTATTCTAAAAAGCGGCCAAACACCTTCGGATAAATTAAGAGAAGAAATAGGTCAACAAGTGAGGAAAATGATCGGGCCAATAGCTACACCGGATGAAATTGAATTTGTCGAAAAACTTCCAAAAACCAGGTCGGGTAAAATTATGAGAAGGCTGTTAAAAGCACAAGAGTTAGGACAGCCATTAGGAGATACTTCTACTTTGGATAATTAAATTATTTCGCATAAAACCTTGTATTTACATCGCGAAAAGGATTAATTACGGCTTCTTCATATGTATCAATACATACTGATCGTGAACTTCCTCCGTATGCCATGATATTTGCGGTTAAAGTTCCATACTTGCTTTTCCCCCGCGGGCCAAATTCCAGAAACTTACTCACACCTAGCCCAAATCCGGCTGCCGCAGTTAACATTGCCGGCAAATCTATTGTTTTTGTTAATTGTTCTATCAAAGCCTGTTTCAAAATGCTTCCTTCTTTCTCCGGCTGCTGAGTAACACCGGTGACCACCGGAGTATGAGCGTCATGAAAAGGTATATGTGCAATAGCTTGAGCAAAATCTCTTTGAGCAACTTCCATTAACCTGGAATGGGAAGCAATACTTATGTCCAATTTTTTTGCGGCAATTTTCTGCGATTTTAAATTTTCTTGCAATTGAGCCATTGCTTCGGCAGAACCGCTTAACACTGTTTGACTGTCTGAATTAACATTTGATACATCAACCTCATATTCGGCAGCCAATTTTCTGGCAGGATTTAAAGCTAAATTTACAGCCATCATAATTCCGGCCGGCGCTTTTGCCATAATTTCTCCTCTTGCGCAGGCGATCTTCAATCCGTCTTCAAATGAGAGAGCTCCGGCGGCAATCATGGCAGTCAATTCACCTAAACTTTGACCGATAAACAAAGCCGGCGCAACATCATGAATTCCCGGATTTAACTCTAAATAATTAACAAGATGGGCTAAGCCGGCAACAACAAGAGCCGGTTGGGCATTTTGCGTTGCAGCAAGCTCTTCACCTCTGCTAGGATCAAACATCATGTATATTAATTCGTCGCCTACTGTTAGAGCAGCCTGATCAATTAATTTTGTTGCAGAGTATGATTTACCGTAAAGGTCAAGACACATACCGGCTGTTTGTGCGCCTTGACCGGGAAATACAAATCCGAACCGTATAAGATGTTGTATTTCGTTATTCGGTGCACAATTATATATTTGCAAACTTTCAACCATATCAGATGTGCATATTCTATCATACAAATATTGCTTGACAAACATCTCCGAAAATATAAAAAACGCGCCGAGCCTTTGGAAAATTCCTCTGACTCGGCTGCGTATAATAAAAGCCAAAATATAAAAGTTAAAATTTATCCATCCCACAAACCATTAGGCAGGTCGATCTCAGGTAAAAGAAAAATTTGTTTTTTCATATTTTTTCCCTGAACTTATAACTCCCAGCTGGTCTCTGTTAATAATCGGGCCTTTGAAAAAAAGTAAGCTAAAAGCATCGGGTAAACTTATATTAAAAGCGGAGTTTTTTTGAAGTTTACCTATCTTTATTAATTTACCCATATAATATCACTGTAAGGTATCCTATAAGATTTGTCAAGGGGTATTTTTTATCTTTTAATAAGATCGTAAATTTAACCATAAAAAGAAGGATATAGAAATTTATTCTATGCCTTATAGTTATATTATAAAGGATTTAAAAGTTGCCCATATTTCCGTCCAATCCATATAACTCAAACATACAACTTATCATCCTATCTACTTCATGGTTACCTGGATGAATATCCAACATATGTGATAAATCTGCTATCAGCCCCAATGTATATATCAGGTCTATCAACTCTTCTTTATCGCTATCATATATTTTCGTCCGTATTTCTTTTTGCGCGGTTATAACCAATTGTTTAGATATAGCCAATCTTAACTTTACCAGCGATTCATCACTAATATTTCCCTGCATTTCTAACATTGTTTCTATTAGTTTTCTTAATCGTTCCAAAGAACGGGGTCCGTTGAAATAAATTCCAATCTCTTCTTCATAGGAATACTTTGCCCCTTTTCTTATTTGCCTTTCTTCAAGAAGCTCAGGATGTTCACGTAAATGATTAATTATCAATTGCCTGTTCCAATCTGTGTCAGCTCCGCCTATGATGTGGTCAAGATATTCTTTACATTGCTTTTTTATCCTTTTTGCGACCGGGAATTCTTCATTTACCACGCTGTGATATAGGCCCAATTGATGCTCATAGCCTTGGAAGGTTGCGAAACTTATACTTGCCAACCTTTGCTTTATCTCGGTGGAATCAGTTCCTCTTACTCCGACTATAAAAGTACTCCCCCTCCTAAAACACATTACCTTTTCAATATTATATCCTATTTGGCTTTGTATTGCTCTCCACAATGCCATAACAGCCCTGTCTCCGGTAGCAATACTCTGATAATCGTTAAATTCCTTAATTCCTTTCATATCAAATACAAATAAATCTGAAAATTCATCAATATGTCCGGCAAGATCGCCAAATGACGTTACTCTTTCACCAAGTAGTCTGTCATAAACTATGTCGCGGACAATTCTGGGAAATTCAGATCTAACAAAAGAAGCTGCTGCCGCATCTTCGTCATGGCCAGCATTTCGAACAATTTCCAAACGATCTCTCAGCTCCGGATGTTTCCTGATTGTCTGATCTAAATATGCGTCAAATTCTTCAACAGTATGCGGATAATTAGAATTTATCGGAGGTTTTTCTTCGATTGGTTCATTTTCAAGAAGAATTGCTTCTATTTCTTCCGAGTTTAATAATAATCCTTTATTCAATTGATCCCAAAAAATCTCCTGTCTTAATGTATCTGTTGGAATTTCGATTTTTTTCAACCGCACTTCCGGCTTTAATTTAATCCGCCTTTTGACATTTTGGTTACTTATTTGGATATATCCTTCAATATAAGTAATTCCGTCCCTAAAACCATTTTCACCTACAATGGCTTGGTATGCTGTCCGCCGGAACGCTTCATCGGGAATATCTACAAAAGCAATTCCCAATTCATCCCCTCCATAACGGCAGGGCATAATATAACCTGTCAATCCGTTTCCTTTAATGATTTCATTTATCGCATTAACCCTCTCGTTCATTTTTGCCGCAATGAGATTTATGTTGAAATCAGCTCCCCGGTTTCCTCTATTACTATTATCACGAGCCTGGTCAGCTCTTCTGAATTTAGCAATATCTATTATTTGAGCAAACATGAGTTGAGGACCTGCGTCGTTACGACCGCTTCTTTTAAATTCCCTTAATATATGACTGACAAAAGCCGACCTGTTTTGCAAACATACAGCCGGCGCTGTCTCTTCATTAAAATACCTCTCTTCCGTCAATCCTTGATCAACGGAAAAATCAATGACAACCTGTCTGAAGTCAAGCATTGCTTTATTTTTTTCACAAGCTTCGCTCCTGAAAAAAGGATGTAAATAAGGCAAAACATAGTTGTCAAAAAGCATGGGCTTTCTCGATTCCAGCTGAGCATGCAATTCTCTTCGTAATTGTGATTCTGCTTGTCTGTATAAAATGTTTTCCGATCTTACAATTTCTGGCATTTTGAATAATCTTAACTGTTATAATAATTTTATGGCCTCACAAAACCAATCCAGCTTAAAAGAAATAGCTAAACTTATCCGTTACGACATCCTGACTTCAACTACGCAAGCCGCTTCAGGCCATCCGACTTCTTGCTTATCGGCCGTAGAACTCATGGTGGCGCTTTTTTTTAACGGAAATTTATCTTATAGTATACAAAATCCTTCTCAAATTATCAACGACCGTATAATTTTCTCCAAAGGACATGCTGCGCCCTTATTATATTCGCTATATCATGCTACCGGAATTTTATCACATGACGAATTGCTGACATTACGGAAATTTGACTCTGTTTTGGAAGGCCATCCCACTCCCCGCTTTAAATATGCAGATGTGGCAACAGGCAGTCTTGGGCAAGGCTTATCCATAGGTGTAGGCATGGCATTGGGGATTAAATTAAGAATTAAGAATCAAGAATTTACAATTAAGCGGGAGCCTAAAATTTGGATCCTGATGGGAGATTCGGAAATGGCTGAAGGACAGGTATGGGAAGCAATGCAGCTGGCTGCATATTATAAACTGAATAATCTAATTGGGATTTTGGACGTAAACAGATTGGGACAGCGGGGTGAAACCATGCTGGGATGGGATATCGAAACGTATGCAAAACGCATTGAATCATTCGGTTGGAAAACAATAATCGTCGAGGATGGCAATGACTTGAAACAAGCTTGCAATGCATTTGATAAATTGAGATCCCAAGCCCTATCCTCAAAACCTACCATGATTATTGCTAAAACAATCAAAGGTAAAGGGATTTCATTTTTGGAAAATAAAGACGGCTGGCATGGAAAACCTGTGCCAAAGGAAAAGTTACAGGAAGCACTTGATGAACTGGGAAAAGTTGACCTAAATTTAAAAGGAAAAATCCTATCACCCCAATATCAAAAATTAAATATTAAAAATCAAAATTACAATTCAAAAATAAAAAATGAATCAGAAATGTTACATGTTACGAGTTACATGTTGCATGATAAAGTCGCCACTCGCGAAGCTTATGGTGAAGCCCTGGTCGCTTTAGGCAAAATGAATCCTGATATTGTTGTCCTGGACGCGGAAACATCGAACTCCACTTATGCGGATAAATTCAAAAAATCGTTTCCCGAGCGTTTTTATGAAATGTTTATTGCCGAACAGAACATGGTCTCGGTCGCGCTTGGATTTTCCAAATTGGGATATGTTCCTTATGTTTCCAGTTTCGCGGTATTTTTGACGCGCGCTTTCGACCAGATGAGGATCGCCCAATATTCAAAGCCGAATTTGAAAATATGCGGCTCTCATGCGGGAGTATCAATCGGGCAAGACGGACCTTCACAGATGGCTCTGGAAGATATTGCGATGATGCGGGGTTTGCTGGAAAGTACCGTATTGTATCCCTCCGACGGAATTTCAGCCGAAAAATTAACGGCACTCATGATTAATAATAAGGGTATTAATTATCTCCGCACAACCCGGGAAAAAACACCGGTTATTTATGATAATCGTGAAGAATTTGTGATTGGAGGATCTAAACTTCATTTCGTGAAGAATAACAAATTACAAATTACAAATAACAAACCCGCTTCGCCGCTGCTTCAGCGAGGCGAGTCAATAATAAATAATAAAGAATCAAATATCAAAACCCTGATAATTGCTGCGGGAATAACCTTACATGAGGCTTTAAAAGCGCAGAAAACCTTGGCGGAGGAAGGAATCGAAATTGTAGTCATGGATTGTTATTCTGTCAAACCGATTGATGCTGCTACAGTTAACCAGTTAACTGGATTAGTAAGAAATATTATAGTGGTCGAGGACCATTATCCTTATGGAGGAATTGGAGAAGCAGTAATGAACGCTCTGCTTGCCAATTTCAAATTTCAAATTTCAAATTTCAAATTCGCACACCTATGTGTGCGGAAACTCCCCCGTTCCGGTAAACCGGCACAATTGCTGCGGTATGAAGAAATCGACGCAGAAGCGATTGTAAAAAAAGTAAAGGAAATAATATAATTGAAAAATGCAAGATAGAACTGCCGAGCCAACTTCTTTGAATTTTAAAAACGCATATGCAGCCGATACCTATCAAAGAGCTGATTTCGATTATACATACGCCCAATCCGCACCGCTAACCTGGAAATTAGACCCGAAGACACGTACCTATTCTTATTATGGAGAAAATAATCCTGTTGTCTTCTCCGCTCTACCAAAAAACGCCTGCCTGGCAAAAGAATTTAATAAAAAATTAATAGCCAAATAATATAACGCTTATGCTACTATTAATATTATGAGCCTCCAGCCGGAACAGCTGTCACCTATGCAGGTTAATGCTTTTAGAGATGTCTTGGTGAACAATGGGACTGTTGCAAATCCGAATGGGATAAGTTATCTGGGAGAAAGGATCAGCCAAGAATTCTCGCCTATCCACCTCTATTCCCAAAGTATTTATACCGGCAATCAACCCAAACAGGAAATCGCCCGCGTATATTCGGAAGACATAGTCGACCGGCAGTTCCGCTATCTTGCCGCAAATAACAGTACGCTTTCTTTGACTGATTCCAACGGCTTTGTCGAATATTTTTTGGCCGGATTACTGAAAAAAGAACAAGGCGATTATCGCCGAGTGGAATTGACCCGGGAAATGCTACAGCAATCGGTTAGAACCAAAAATAGAAAACAATTGCTGGCAATTTACGCTTCAAAATGCGGGGATTTTACCCGGGCTTTTTTTGACAGTACACCGCCTAATGCCAAAATAGCTACAGATATAATAGAAGAAGCGCAAACATTGGCAGTAATCCAAATGCTGATTGAGGGCAATCAAGAAGTATCGAACGCAGTTGCCAACGGTGGAATCACCGTTAATGACTTTAAGAAAAAAGGAGTGTGCAGCGATTTTTCTTCCGCCGGAAGACTGGAGGAAACCTGGAGACAAAGAACAATCGAGTTGTTGAAACAAAACCTTCACCTGATTAATGCGACCTCTGCCATCAGTCAGGCTGATGCCGACTTGGCCAGAGACGTATTTGCCGACGGCGGCGCTGTCGCCCACACTCCCCAAAGTCCGTTTGCTACCGCCCTACAACAGATAGATAGCAAATTCGTGCAAAGACACGACCGCCTTTACGTATATGACCGTCTTGCCGACGACCAGTTGGCTAAGATCCAGGCTGATTTTGGAAAAATATCAAAAATATTTGCCTAAATAAAAATAACTTTATCTTTACAATGATTCTACTAATTCCTTTTTAATAATAGGTAATATTTTTCGCTGGGACAAGGGTAAAAATTGGCTTAGATCACGATTTAGTCTTTTTTGCGGATATGTTATTACTTTGCTGATTAATAGTTCCTTATTAAAATTAAGATGTACACCATGTTCTTTTAATTTTTCAGCTGTCAGCGGCCAGTCAATCGGCGTACCTTTTTTCAATATAAACCAGACATCAAACAAGTCCCTTCCTTTGCCTCTGGTAATTAAGGCGCAGATTTTTTCAGCCAATATTTCATTAGTCGATAAATGGCTGATCAATGGAAAAATCACGATCGGAAATTTTGTTACTAACGGAGTAACTATTGCTTTTTCGATAATATCTGCTTCCTGGATATCTAATCTAATAACAAAAGGGTACTTGAAAATCGGCGATTGATATTTTATTCTGAAACGGCTTGATTTTTTACCGGAATACAGCAATGATATCCGCAGTTCCGGTAATTCTTTTCGCATTGATTTCGCTACTTGTTTTATTATTTGTGCTACCTGCCTCTTATTAAACGAAGTGGAAAAATCCAGATTCTCCGAGAACCGTGATGAATCAAATAACAGCCTTATGGCTGTCCCGCCTCAATGGAAAATACCTGCGATTTTCGGACCGTAAGCGATGTTATTTTATACGTAAAGCCTGTTATAATGCCATAAAAAGATCATGCCGATTCAAGTGAAACATAGGATGGAGGATAAACATAATTGGCAATGGTAAAATCGTTGGTTTTATTCAGGGCAAAAACATATTTTCCTTTAATCAGTTTCTTGATGATTTTTTTCTTTTCCAACCGTTGGATTTTCTTATAAAGAGTATTTTGGTTTTCTATTTTAAATAGCCGTCCAAAATCGGATAGAGTAAACAAAGCAATGTTGCTTTTTTCAATACCTTTATTATATCCAATGCGGAATACGATTCCATAATCAAGACAATTTAATACTAATTTAAGTATTGTGTCAATTATTTTTATATTGAAGAAATTGATGCGGATGCAATAGTAAAGGCAGCGAAATCATTCTTTTTAAGAAATTAAGTTTTTGTCTGATTGAGTCTTCTGACAATTGGCAAAAGATGTTGTTCTATTGTTCTATCAATATCTGGTCTAGACCCTAAACTAGCAACGCTTGTTTGAGTTCTTTGACTTAATAAATTTTGCGCTTTACTGTCCTTACCTTGCCCTGCTAATAACTCTAATATGTTTCTATTTGTTACTCCAGATGGTTGGGCATAAGTTGCCACCAGACTATTTCCAAGAGAACTACGTTCATTTGCCGGCTGTTCATTTATTTCTAATACTCTTGGAGCAACATATTGCAGGATATCGTGTTCAACGCCGGTCTTTGTAAAAAGCGAAGTTGAATCATTACCTAAATGAGCGTTGGCAAATTTTATTACTCGTCTGGTAATGGCATTTACTTGTTCATAACCTTCAGTATTTTGCATATTGCTAGACCACATACCGGCAATAGAATTTCTTAAATCGCTATAAATTGTATTAATTGTGCCAAGATTAATAATACCTGCTTGTTGCATGAGATAAAGAGTATTAGTAAAACCTGTTACTTTTGAGGCTGGCGTATCAGGATTGGAAAGAGCTAAAGTTTCCAGTGTCATATGAGCTTCAAAAGCCTGTCTATCAAATCCGCCATCTTTAGTAGTAAAATGTCCAACAATATTTTCGATTGCCCCCACATAATCTCTTTCTCTAGAATTAAGAGTTAAATTTACTGGACGACCGTCTGATTCTGATCCAGGATAGGATAATCCTGACGGTCTTTGCGTATCGTATGTAATTTGCTCTTCTCGTTCTGCATTACCATTGCTTTTATCATGATAATATTGAGCCAAGGTATCCTGAAATTTTTGTTTGGCTGGAATAGGCAAAGCAGTAAAATTTTTATCGTCTGCTACAAGCATTCCTGCATTTTGTTGAATCCTATTATCAATTCTTGCTCTATCCACCTGAACTGGAGCTGGAGTTCTCTCTGTTGATGTATCTATCATTGAAATAATTTAACAAAATTCATAATTATATACAACAATCATTTCATTTCCCTAATTTTATCATATAATTTAGTATTTCCTGTCCTTAAGGCATTGCTTGTTAAGGCTCCAATCAGACTGTTTTTCCTCATCATGGCATTTAGCCCGTGCAAAGCCGTAGCACCTGCCATTAACCCTGTATATATAGCGCCCAATTTTGGCGCGACTAATATTGCGGTATTAAGAGTTTGAGATGCTATATATGTCAGACTGGCCTCAGAATTAGGGGTTGGAATACTAAAATTATCGGTTATGTATCCAATAAATAATAATGCGGCTGTCGTACCGGCCAAAAGCACAGTATCTGTTTTCCTAGCTGCAATGTCTGCATTAGCTCTTTCGATATCGCTTAATACTGCTCCCTGGATAGCAAAAATAGAATTATCAGGACCACTCATAATTTATTCACCCCCTCACTGATTTTGATTAATTAAAATTTTAACTATATTTCAATTTCTTTCATCATAAATGTTTCCTGCTTTTTTTCTTTATCGTAGTAATCCATTCTTATAGAAAGAATGCCTTTTTCATTAGTGATTGATGAGCGATCAACTCCGCTTATATACATTCTTGCATTACAGGCAATCTGCAACTTCTGATCATCTGGCAAGGTTACAAACCAATCAAAGTTTTTTAATATATCAAACGTAGTTACTAATGTACCTGCAATATTAAATGGATAATTTTTCGGGAAATTTTCAGGGTTTCTCTTACCACTGGCCAAATCTAATAAAGCTATTGCCGGAAGAGTATCCCGTGCTGAAAGCTCTGGATAACCAAGTTTTATTCCTGATACAACAACTTTTCCTTCCGCAGCAACTGCAACGTGTAAAGATTGTTTGTTCCTGTTTATAGAAAGCTCTGTATTGTCGATTGATCGGCCATTTTTTTGTCCGACAACCAATTGAAATTCTTTTGTATCCCCTAAATTTCGTCGGGGATAGAAATTATAAGTATTTACAGTATTCCCGCTACCAGCATTATCAAAAGATGGCGGAAGAATAGTCTTAATACTTATGTAAGGATAATTGGTTAGCTCGTCTACTTGTTCGGCCAACGAAGCAACTACTGTTTTTCCATCAGTATCCAGACACCAATTACTTCCTTCAGGTAAATTAAATCCTTGAGGGTAGGTACATACATTACCTTTACCATCAGCAACCAGCAAAACCAGGTTTCTTGGAACTACATCGATAAAATCCTGTGGAGAAACATGCAGACCATACGGAATGTTAGAACTTCTATAAGGCTGTATAGTGGCAAGAGCTAAAACAGTACCATCCGGTGATAAACGGATATTACTATACCAAAGATCAACAAAACGACCAATTCCTTCATTTTCATTATACGGCTGGCTAAAGAAATAAGAAGCTTGCTCATTTGATGCATAAGGATTTTGCCCCCCTATAAACTGTTTATCTCCTATAACTCGAATAAATAGTTTTCTTGGATCGTCAAAATGGCTAAAAGCAGAACCAGCTGCCCCATTTCCTACCAAAACAGGTCCTTTATTAAAAATTACCCGCTCGTGATTTTGTCTAAGCACCTCTTGTATCGCCGGAACAGCAGTAGCACCTGTTACCAAACCAGCTCCTGCGGCAATAATAATTTCATTTAAAAAACCTCGTCTTTCCTGAAAAGTTGGTCTTCTATCCATATTCTTTAATAAATTATTAATTATGATTCTGGTTGCTCAAATGCATCATCAAGCAATTTTGGATTATTTGTTTGTATCGCGTAATTTACCATCGCGGTTTGAATTTGACGTTTTATGGTTGAGGCATCATGAGCTCTTAAAGCACATACTCCTCCTACAATTCCACCAATTCCAGCACCTGTATTGCCGATAAATGTAATCATATCTCTGGCAATTTTGGCAGAATTACATGCGTAAATATCAGAACATTGACTGATGGGGCCATCAAACTGCGAAGCAACAAACTGCGTAACTCCATAAATTGCAATTGCTAATATGGCAGCTGTCCCTGTAATGCCAAAGTAATTATTTTCTCTTGTTTTCATAGCATGTAACAAATTCATTGCTTTATTAAAAGCAGTATTGTTAGTTTCTCTCATATTTAAAATGTATTACGTCAATATATATTGACTAATTATTAATGGAAATATTATATCACTATAGGTTATAGTTGTCAAGCATTAGCGCTTTATGACAATATTTTTAAAGCTATTTTACCAACATTTAGTCTATTTAATTTTGACCTATATAAAAATAGCTTCATATTTACGGTCGTTAAGTCAATTGCTATTGACTAATAAAAGCAAATATATTAGACTATTAGGTATATGACAGTGGAAAAGTCTTTTGAAAATAACTTAGAAACACTTTTGCTTGATACCGGTTTGTCTGAAAAAGAAACCCGTATTTACCATGTGCTTTTGGAAAAAGGCACTATGGCAGCTCCTGAAATCGTCAAGATATCCGGTTTAAAAAAAGGTATTACTTACAATATCCTTTACAAATTGGCCAAAGATGAGCTTGTTATCCAGTTTTCCCGCGAAGGTAAGCTGTATTTCCAGCCTAATGACCCGGAAAAACTGAAAAGTCTGATTGAAAAAAGAAAAAGAGCCATTGATGATGTAGCCCAAAGAATTGACAGTACCCTACCCCAGTTGAAGTCAATGTATAAGCTTTCTGTGGGAAAACCGACCATTCAGTATTTTGAGGGAGTAGACGGGTTAAAAAATATCCTAAACCATGTCTATTCAACCAATGATAAACATATATGGGGCTGCATTGACTTGGAACACGCTGAAAATAATCTAACCGATTATATAATCCCGCATCTTATGCCAAAAAGAATAAAAAACAAGATTTGGGCACATTCTATTTCTGCCGGCTCAAAAGCAGCTGAAATATTAGCTACCAAAGACAAAAAACATTTGAGAGAACAGATATTGGTAGATCGGTCCACATATCCACTACCTGCCGAAATAGAAATTTATGGCGACAACGTAGCTATGCTATCGTTTAATAAAAACGATTTTATAGGAATAATAATCAATAATAAAGATTTTGCCGAAAGCTTAAGAAGTATTTGTAAATTATGCCTCGATCTTAATAGGAGTAAAGGAGGAATTAACAACATTCATCACAATGCTAGGTGATTCTTCGGGATCAGCTAATTTCACCATTGGAATAAAAACTCGCAGGTATCCATTTTGAGTAATCCAGAATGGATATTCCAATGGATCAGCAGTCTCTTCAGTACGTTTTCTGATATAAGCTGTATCATGGGAGATTTTATCAATTTCTGCTTTTAAAGCTGCTGCATCGTAAAATATTGAGTTTATAGGTACCATACCTGCTCGTTTACCGAAATTTATAAGCTGGTTAATATAATAAATGTAAGCGTCAACAGCGTCTGGCGGCAAATGGGCTGTCTCATTGAAATCCGGCAAAATAGGTTTTACATTAGGAATCATTTCAGGATGCATCGTATGCAATAATCTCATTCTGAAATAATGGCTTTTCGCATTACCTGCCATAGGATCCAAGATAGGTAAGGGCAAAGCCGTATCAATACAATAAATCCCTCCTATATATTCGCCTGGTTTACCTGATTTCTGATCATTATTTTTTAATTTGCATACATCATCGTAACTTAAATCCAATAATTGAATACCTCTCACTGTTTTTACCCGAGGCGGACGAACAAGCATGGAATAGGCGCGAAAATATGTTTCGTGTTTTAGTTGTCTAGGATCATCTTGTACTGCTGACCAAAATTCAGTCAATAAATCAGCTGAACCTGCAGCGATTGCTCTCAACCTTGTAATATCGTTAGGCCTTGACAGATTTGCCTGAATAAGCTTTAATCTCGACCAACTGCAGTTTGGAGGATATGCATCAATGCCTTGAATGTCTGTAAATTGCACCTGTTCTGCTTGTTCTAGTTTAGCCGTAGCGTTTTCCACCGCCTCAATAGTCGGCCTTAAAACTCTTTCGCCATCATATGAGCCTACGTCTTTAACTTTTACATCTTTATCTAACCATCCTTGTCTGCGCAATTCTATTATCAATCTTGCCCACCTTTCCCTTTCTTTTCTGGTATCTGCGGTTACCACAGCGACTGCAGATGATTCATCAAAAATTTCCACTGTTTTATTTTGTCCGTATAAAGCTTCCATAACCCTGTCAATATCCTCCTGCTTTATATCATACTGATTGGCAATTGCCCTGATAGATAAATACTCCATAACCGCATTAACCATAGCATTTAAATTTGGATGATCAGCATGTTCTGTAAGCAGCCAATTATAAATGTCAAACTCAATCTCTTCCTGAAAGGGTTTCTGTCCGGCCTGAATATCTGCTAATATTAAAAGAGATCTTGCATAGCCATTAAAAGCCATATCAACCAGTTTTAATTCATCTGCAGTTAGTTTTTGTCCGTCTGCTGTCAACGAAGTTAGATTACGCATACTCGCATTCATTTGATCTCTTATAATAGATGCCAATCTCAAAATCTTGGTTGGTTCTTGAGTATTGGTCAAAAGCTCAGCTGCTAAATTACTATGTAATGAATTAACTGTAAGATATGTTTGAAAGACATTTTTAATGAAATTGAAATACTCATAATTTCTTACAATAGCGCTGCCTTGATCTTCCATCGCCGAACAGGCAAATGATGCCAATTCTTTCGCATACTGCACATTGCCATCAGCTGGTTGGAAAATATCAATGATGTTTCCGTCAACATGTAAACCATATGTCCTTAATGTCCGGAATATCCTGTTTTTGGTATTTTCATCAGAGTTTTCTATTGCATTATAAATCTCAAATTTTGATTTTGCACTCAGACTATTTAGATTAATATTTTCTAACTCACAGCGTCTAGCAAACTCTCCGTCAGAATTAAAAAATGATTCATAGTTATCAAGAAAGGCGGTAATTTTTTCTTCTGCTATTTGAGCCGGATTATTATCTGTTTGGTCAAATATACCTTTACTATCACAAACTTTAATTACTCTGGATTTATTGCCAGTATTGAATTCACTATGCGAATAATAAGGATGAACATCTAATATTCCTGTTGCTGATTTGCCTTTTTCCCGTACTCCCAATACTCTTGCGCTTTCTATTTCAAATATTTCGTACTCCGCATCAGGTGATAAATTTTCAATTATATAATCCATTCCGTAATAATGGACTACATTCCCGGCAAGGTTTATATATTCTGATCTCATGATTGGTTGCCTTAAAGCGCTGCCAACCATCAAATCAGCAATCGCGGCAGGCTCATAAAAAAAAGATTGTAATGCATCTTGAGTAGCGATTTTGTCGTATTTTGCAGCTAAATCAATCACATCGCTTATTGCCGATGCAATAACAATATCTTTAAAAGGTCCACCTGTAATTTCATCTTTAAGTTCAATCACCCTTTCAAACAAACCGGATACTAAATAACTTGCAAAAACAGATCTATCTGATTTTTCAACATGAGGCTGGATATTTTGTACACTGTCTATCCAATCATTCCAGTTTGAAACATTCGGTCGAAGCATTGTTATCAAATCTCTTAAATAAACAAAGGGCTCTTCCTTGACAACACCGATTGGTATTTGACAGTACTTGAACGGTTTATCATGAGGTTTATTTTGCTGTTCAGTAGCATTATCAAACATAAATTTATTCTATATTATTCCAAATTTTTCTTTAGATATTATGAAATGCCTGAATCAAAAACCATTTATTTATAGGCTCAATACAAGTAGTTTAATGCAGGCAATCATTGATACTGCCTTCGACGACCAATGGTTTTGTAAGGATGCAATTAAAATATTTTTCATATCAACCTTTTCACTCACTTTATACCTACCAAAATCAGTCCGGCAATAAGAATAAACTGTATATAAATAAACAATGTTACCGGCTCGATTTTGAAAATTGCCGCGGCTAAAGGAAAGCGTACTATCGCATATTGGGTAATAAACGGAAATATAAAAGCAACTATTAATATAGGTGAAAACAATTTCTTAAAGTGTTTTCTGATGGATTGATGGCTTAACCATAAATCAACCAAAATATAAGATTGAATTAAGGCCAGTATTGAAAATGCAGCGGTTTTCCCGATTGACTGGGAAATAGTGGAAGCATAAATCCAGTAACCTCCAAGGACTAAAACAGTACCCAATGCTCCAACAGTAAAAATGAATTTTATATCAAAAGGCGCCAATAATGTCATTTCTTTTTCCGGTTTTTCTTCCATTACATGAGGATTTTTAGGTGAAAATGCCAAAGATAAAGCCGGCAAGCCGTCTGTTACCAGATTAATATATAAAAGCTGTATTGCGAAAAAGAGCGCAGGCAAACCCATAAAAAGACCAATGATCAAAGCCAGCGCTTCAGTCATATTACACGACAAAAGATATTTTAAGGAGTTTTTCAAATTCTTAATTATATTTCTTCCCTCCTCAATAGCATTAATGATGGAAGCAAAATTATCATCGGTAACCACCATATCGGCAGTTTCCCGGGCAACATCAGTGCCAATAAGCCCCATAGCAACACCTATATCTGCCTGTTTTAAAGCGATGGCGTCATTCACTCCATCCCCTGTAACCGCCACCACTTCGCCTAATTGCTGATAGAGCTTGACAATCCTGTGTTTTTGAAACGGGTTTGTCCGTGCAAATACTTTCACTCTGGAAAGTTTTTTCAACAAGTCCTCATCGGAATATTTTTCCAGCTGTTCGCCGTTTATTATTTCATCGCCTTCTTTGACTATTCCAGACAATATGCCTACTGCTTCAGCTGTTTTCTCATTATCGCCAGTAATCATCACAACATCTATGCCTGCCCTTTTGGCTTTGTTAACCGCCTCGACAACTTCAGGCCTGGGAGCATCATGGATAGCAACGAGACCAAGAAAAGTAAGACTAGACGATAGAGAGTTGAGGGATTTTCTATTCTCTACCGTCAAATTTTTATATCCAAACGCCAGTACTCTCAATCCTTTACTCGCCCATTTTTCCACCTGTCTTTCAATTTCACCTTTTTTATCTATATCTAAAACAACCTCTTTATTACCTATCTGAATTTTATTGCAAATAGACAGTATTGATTCCGGTGCTCCTTTGGTAAACATAATTGTCCGATGTCCGTTGTCAGTTGTCAGTTGTTTTTTAACAACAACCGTCATCATTTTGCTGATACTGTCAAATGGTTTCTCATCTATAATTTTCCATTTTTGCCTTTCCAGTTCCGGCTCAATACCGGCATCCTGAGCCATATATAATAATGCGCCTTCTGTCGGATCGCCCATAACGTCCCAATGACCATGGTCTTTAACATATATCAGGGATGCAGTAGAACAAAGGATGCCATTCAAAAGTAAAAGCGAAAGTGTATCTTTTTGGGAATTTGAAATTTGAAATTTTTTTGGAAATTGGAAATTTGTTTGGATATTGGATATTGGATATTGGATATTATTAATATATATCTCCTTTACCTTCATCTTGTTGGTAGTCAAAGTGCCTGTTTTATCGGTTGCAATAAGCGTAATTGAACCTAGGCCTTCTATTGCCGATAGTTTACGGATAATGGCTTTTTTTTGCGCCATTTTTTTCACACCAATGGCTAAAGTAATTGTCATCACTGCCGGTAAACCCTCGGGAACCACTGCTACCGCCAGGGAAATAGCTAAAAGAAATGCCGGAAAATAACCTATGCCCTGGATAAAAGAGAAGACAAAAACCAATATCGCTGAAATTATACCTATTATTCCAATGAATCTGGTTAAGCCTTCCAGTTTTTTTTGGAGAGGCGTTTTTATTTCCTGAATTTGAGTCAGGTTGGCCGCTATTTGCCCGAATTTTGTATCCATACCGGTAGCCATTACCTTCATATATCCTCTGCCTTTGGCAACAATTGTGCCTGAAAATATTTCCTCCTGAAGCTTTTTTTCAACAGGCATTGATTCACCAGTCAGGGCCGATTCATTCAGTTCCAAATTAATTGATTCAACCACTTTACCATCCGCCGAAATTTTTGTGCCTTCTTCTATAAAAACGACATCTCCCGGAACCAGGTATCGGCTGTCGATTTCCTGCTGTTGTCCATCGCGAAGCACTCTTACTTTGGTGACGGTCATTTTTTTTAGCGCCGCTATTGATTCCTCTGCTTTTGCTTCCTGATACAAACCGAATATTGCATTCAAAACTACTATGGATATTATGAGAACTGAGTCAATCGGTTCACCAATAACAAAAGAAAAAAAGGCGGCAATCAAAAGAAGGATCGTCAAGAAGTTATTAAATTGTTCAAATATTTTTATATAGATTGGCTTTTTACTTTGCTCCGTAATAATATTTAATCCATATTGCTCCAATAATTTATTTGCTTGGTGAGTAGTAAGACCTTTCATAATAAATTCGTTTTCTTATAAAGAATTAGCGCAATAATATAAAAAATCAATAATCCGTACGGGGAAAGGAATGTGCTCAATGCCAAACCAATGACAGCTATCATCAGATAGGGAAAAAATTTGATACCTTCTATCAGTGGACGCGTAGTCAATAAAAATAAAAATACGACTATTAACGATTCAAAACGAAACGGAGCCACAGGAATTTTAAATATAAAAACAATCATCAGAAATATTCCAAAAATTACTACAAACCAGTCCTTTTCGTTGAATGAAAACCGGTTGAAGTTGATATTCATATTTTATTTATTAAACAACTGATTTATATAATTTATTGGTTTTGCCATAAAGAAAAACTGTTTCTTATATATATAATATTGGTCAATCGAGTAAGCCAAAATAAACGAAATTACGGCGACAACAAGAATCAGGATATTCTTTCTGGTTAAAATTGCTGTCTTATCCATACATTTATCATAGCAAATTAATATTATTACGTATAATAAACATTATGAGAAGGTTATTTTTATTTATCACTCTTGCAGCCTCTGTTGCTTTTATATTAATAACTTTGATCGCCATTAAGATACGCTCGAATAACCTGACAACAAAAGCAGAAGGTATTGATACTGATTTTTGTATTAATAATTGCGGAGGTGATCGTGATCCGTGTACAGGTACAAAAATTGGCGATAATTATTATGATCCTGTCTGTTGTGGTGAAATAAAAAAAAAGGGAGATCCATTTGCATGCGGCAACTGGGTTAATCGCACCTGGTGTTTTCCAGATGAATGTTCAACTATTCCTGCTGATGTTAATAGACAAAGATGCGGAGGCGCCAGATTTGTTTATTGTGAAAAATGCAAAGAACATGGTTGTTACAGTATTAGTCCCACTATTCAACCTACACCGTCAATTGCATCACCATCACCTACTTTAAGCACCCCTACTCCAACAATAATAGAACCAACGCTTACATCCACACCTACTACTCCTCAACGTATTATTACCCAACCCAGAAATCTGTATCCAACATCTATGATGCTATCACGTCCGACACAAGAACCTTCTCCAACTGCTGCAGCTGAAGTTACTGCCCCGCCTATTAGACTACCGTTTGTAAGACTGCCTAAAATAAAAATAAATATTTCCAACATTAACCGGTCTACCAGCAAACCTCTTGGATTTTTCGAATATTTATTTCAAAAGATCGGATATTACGACAAAATACTGGAGTCATCTATTAATTCACGTCTGCCGTTTCAAAAGTGAAAAATCTCTGATTTGAGGGTAGAGGATAGAAAATCGAAGGTAGAATTAGAAAATAGAAGATTGAAATTCGATTTATTACTAAACTACAGCTATTTGTTTTTGCAGTCGTTTTAAGACATATCCTGTCCTTAGCTTCTCAAACACCTCTTGCATTGTCTTTATGATCTCTCCGACAATTGCCTCTGCTTCTTTGAAAGTTACTGCTTTCAGATTGTGGGGAAAATAATGAAAAATCTGGTTTCTGCCTGTTTTCCATGACGACCATACCCGTTCAGCCAACTCGACGCTGGTTTTGTCCTGGATTTTTTTATATAATGATCTCTCGCCCAAACGCCCGATCAGGTTAGGAGACATTAGCTTGCCCAAACGCAAATGGTCGGAAATATAATCGAGATGGGAGATAAAACCTATATCTTTAAACAGTTTTTTTAAAAATCCTTCATAGGCTTTGGCAAAAGGAAAAACCAAAAAAGAATAATCCTTGAAATGCATGGCATTGTCTTTAATGATGTCATTCATCAAATACTGGCCTTCCATGATCAGACCGCGCTGGTTAGGAGACAAATATTCCCAAAAAGCCCGGTATTGATCCGTTTGTTTGTCCATAATTCTATAATAGCAAAAAAATACTTTGAAGTTATCAATGCCTAAGCTCTCTTTTAAAGAGTAATTCTTCGTATAGGCGATTCTCTTCTAAATAACGCATTGCCTTTTTAATATGATTTTTATCCGGACCAGGTAATTGTGGATGAGCAGCCATAAAAGCCTGTGCAGTTTTAAGTATCAAATCCGCCGGATAGCCAATAATTGAAGATAATATGTCGTTTAAGTGTACTTCTGCATACTGCGGTTCTGCGTCACTTGTAACATCTGCTACCTCGATCTTTTTAACATACTTTACACCGTGTTTTCCTGTTACATCCAATACAAAACCCGATCCTGCTATTTCAGTCTCAGAAGCTATGTCTATGTACTGTCTGATTTCTTCATCCGTCATATCCACTGTGACCCTTATTCTACGAACACCCTGTTTAAAACTTCTATCCGCATTAATTAAACGTATTAAAGCCATTCTATCAGCGCCTATTTCATCTTCAAAAGACTGATCTGCTACTTTACCAAAAACTACCGCAACTACACCATTAATCGTGCCTGACCTGCTGATATGTGTCAATGCTTCATATTGTTCTTCCGGTCTGTCCAATTTAGTTAATGGAAAGCCATCCCCTGCTTGACCGCGGATATCTGTTGACCAAATGAAAGGACTATCTCGGCTAACCCATAAATCACAAACAGCTTTCAACAAAGCTTGGTATACGACTTGTTGATCTAGAGACATTTTCAGGAATTCCTCGGGTTTTGGCAATGCCAATCGAAATAATGATGCTGAAAATTGATCCATATCTTCTACTTCACCTGTATATGGATTTAATTCGGGTGGAGCAAAAAGAGAAGTTAAACCAGGCATAGATTGTATAGGCATTAATCCTGTAGGCACTGCTTGAGCTGCTAAATATTGCTTACGTCTTGATCCGGAAGAAAAATGACCAACATATAATGGGTGTTTTTGAAATTCAGAATTATCATCTAATATTTTACGACAATGATTAATAGCTTGTAATTGATTTGCAATAAATTGTATTCGTGTCCTATATGAATCAACTGGACTAGCTCTAACAATTTCCGACATAGAGTATTATTTTACCAGACGTGAAATATTTATTTATATCTTGTTATTGTGCTTAAATATTTCCAGATTTAAACTACTGACTATTTATACGCTTATTACTATTTCCCTATTGATTTTTCTCTAATTGTTATTAGAATTATGATAGTAGTATTTTTATATGAAGAAATTCTACCAGTTAATCCAGAAAAATCTTCGTCCTTCCAGGCTTGCTGAATTATTCCAAAAAAAATATTCTACCGTAGACGAACTACCTTTGATCACTATTTCCAGGGAAAAAGGATCCGGTGGCCGTCCAACAGCTTATTTGCTTGCTAAAAAACTTGGGACACCCTGGAAAGTCTATCATAAGGAAATCGTTGATGATATTGCTGAAGAAACCCACCTGGAAAAAAAATTGATTCAGGAAGTGGATGAACATAAAATTCCCCTAATTGAGGAAACTATCGCTGATTTTTTCGGTAAAAGATATATGACTTTCAATAACTACCACCAGCATTTGATTAAAATCCTGTCGGCAATCGGTCAACTGGGATATTCTATTATCGTCGGCCGCGGCGCCCAAAATCTGTTCCCGCATGCTTTAAAAGTCAGAATCATTTGTGAAATGGAACAACGAATCAAATGGATGATGGAGTTTGAAAAAATGTCCCGGTATAAAGCTATAAAGGTAATAAGCGAATCGGATGAAAAAAGACTGGAGTTTGAAAAAGCCATCTTCAATCATGATCTGCGTAAAGCACATCATTATGATCTGGTAATTCGCACCGGTCCGAATCTCTCCATAGAAGACGCTGCGGAAGCAATCGTCAAACTCGCTAAAAGACGATTCAGATTATGAAGATCCTCTCATTCTTTAATTATTTCAATTTTAAGGGAAGGACTCATCGTAGATTTGATGAACGCGTTTTGTATATGTTTTGCGCCTACTGAGCTAACGAATTTTGTGGCGTTTTCTACCAATGCCTTATCATCGTGTGAAAGCTTTCCTATCATCTGATGGATCAATGGCGCTTTTGCTTCGGTTTTCCAACGGATTGTACCTTTTTGAAATTTTTTTACTACCACATCAGGAGTCGGGGAAATTGTGCCGGCTTTAGGATTGGGCATTAAGCCTTTTGGTCCCAGGACTTTGGCAAATTTTGCCAGTTTAGGCATAAAAGAAGGATGAGTGACTAATACGTCAAAATCTATTTTCCCTTTCTCAATATTTTCAAGAACTTTATCATCAACCACGGCGATTCGAACCGTTTTACCCGTAGAATTTGGAAGTTCTACCTCTCCCCTTAGTCCTGTCTCATCAACATTTAAATGCAATTCAACAGATTGGTCAAAAGCCGTGAATTTTATTTTTTTCAAAAGCTTGATAGCCTCGTCAACAGAATATAATTTTGTTTTATCAATTGTTTTTCTGGCTTCAGAGTACTTTTTACTCCGGACGTGAACTTTTGCCGTTTTTGTTGATTTGTCCTGGACTAGTTGAACCGGCGTTTTATTTTCCTTAGCCTCCGAAGCTTTAGCGAAGGAGGGTTTTTCTTCTATATCGGCTGATGACTTCTTCATTTTCTTTTCCACACCCCTTTTTTTGGCTTCTTCTTTTTGTTTTTTTTCCGTTTCTTCCATTCCCAACAATCTGGTTCTTATTTTTCCCATTTGATTCAATTTTTCAATTACGAATAGCGAATTACGAAATAAAATCCGTAATGCGTAATCCGTAATAAATAATAGTTAATAATATAAAATTATTTTTCAACATCTATCCCCATACTTCTTGCTGTTCCTGCCACCACTCTTTTTGCCATATCTATATCGTCCGTATTTAAATCAGCTAATTTTTCTTTAGCTATTTCGTCAATTTGAACTTTGGTCAATAAACCAACTTTTTCCGTATTTGGTTTGCTTGATCCTTTTTGGATGGACAACTTTTTTTTGATCATTGCTGCCATAGGCGGCAGTTTGGTAATGAATGTAAATGTCCTATCCTCGAAAACAGTGATTACTGCCGGTATGATTTGCCCTTTTAGCTTGGTAGTCTTGGCATTATATTCCTTGATAAACTCCATGATAGGAACACCATGCTGGCCTAAAGCCGGACCAACAGGCGGCGCCGGAGTTGCTTCACCCGCAGGTAAATTCAATTTGATTAATGTTTTTACTTTTTTAGCCATATGTTTCAAATTAAAAATTTAAAGTTTAAAGTGCAAAATTTCAGTTATAAGTTATAACTTATTAAAATAATTTTGAATTTTAAATTCAAACTTTGAACTTTGAACTTTTAACTTTTAACTTAAAGTTTGGCTACTTGCAGGAAATCAAGTTCTACCGGTGTCTCCCTGTCAAAAATTGACACCAGAACTCTTACCTTTCCTTTTTCTTCGTCTATAGCATCAATTGTTCCTAAAAAGTCGGCAAATGGGCCTTCTGTGATTTTGACCGCTTCCCCCACCGAAAACTTGGCTTTAAATTTGGGTTGTTCTTGCTGAACAAATCTCATGATTGCCTCAACCTCTTTTTCTGAAATCGGTGTGGGTTTAAGGCCGGCGCCGACAAAACCGGTAACACCCTCTGTTGTCCTGACAACCAGCCATGAATCGTCATTAAGAATCATTCTAACCAAAATGTAACCGGGAAAAACTTTTTCCGTCTGTTTGGTTTTTTTTCCTTTTTTAACTACGATTACTTCACGCGTAGGAATTACCACATCAAATATTTTTTCCTCAACACCCAAGCTTTTAACCCTTTGGACAAGGGCTTGTTTGACACGCTGTTCATACCCTGTCTGGATATGGATAACGTACCATTTTGCTTCCGGTCCGATGGAGGCATTTGATTTGAGCGCTTCCTGCTGTTCTTTTTCGATTTGAGATTGATCCATAACTTTCATTACAAATTATTTATTTTTTATTTATCGCGTTTAGAGTGTTTACTCGTTAAGCTCTTAATAATTTAATTAAAAATTGCAGTTTATCTAAATTTGGTCACTAATTCCAATCCTTTAGTCAACAAGACATCAATTATACCTATATATAATCCGATAATCAAGGAGATTCCGATAACAATAGTTGTCAACCTGACGGTTTCTTTTTTAGAAGGCCAGCTGACTTTTTTCAACTCCTCAATGATATCGGTGGCAAAATTAGGTGGTTTCTGCATTTTCTATTACTGTTATAATGTTTATAAAAGTTATAAAGATTATAACATATCATGTCCAAAGAAATAACTCATTCGATTATCCTTATTATAGCCATTGCCCTGACGTTCGTTTTTCCCAAAACAAACCTTGTCCAATACGATTTGCAAATCTCCGCTCTGTTATTCCTTTTCCTTTTTACAGTCAAAAGGTTTATCTTTCCAAGGGAAAGCATATCGCGGCTGCTTGACTCGGTAATTTTTACCTTGGTGGTCTTAGGAATTGTCAACAGTACCGGAGCAGTCGGATCGCCATTTTTCTTTTTAGTCTATTTTTTGCTGTTTTCTTTAAGCTTACTGCTTGAACCGATAATATCAATCACCACAACATCTGCTTTGGTTATTTTCTTCTTGATGTCCTTGTCCCCGAACCAGGATTTTAAAACCCTGCTGCCTATTTTTTCTTTGGCGTTTTTAACCCCTTTTGCTTTGTTTATGAGTCAGCAATACGAGCAAAATATAAAATTTAAAATACAAAATACAAAATTGCAGGAAGACACATTTTTATTATTATCCCTTCTTATCAAGAACCAGATCAAAACAATAAAACAAGCGGTCGAGAATTTTATGGGCGACAGCGAGCTGGATATTATCCGCAAGTCAATTCACCGTATGGAGAAAACCATCGAGAAATATGAAAAGCAAAGTTAAAAGTCCCGCTTCGACGCGGGACGAGCAAAAGTTAAAATTTAAAACTATCAAATATCTTTTTGCCTTCCTTATTTTTAATTTTTCATTTTTAATTTTTAATTTGAGCGTAACGAATGCAGACGATATGCGTTCCAGCCAGTATGAAATGAAATACGTAAATATCAATATGGGATCAGACGTGTACAATTCGGAAACAGCTACTTTATCTGCAACTCTCGGCCAACTGGCAGCTGAAGAATTTTCTTCAAGCGGTTATATCGTTAAAGCCGGTTTCCAGTATTATCAAAGCATAGTTCCGTTTACTTTTTCAGTATCCGATAGCATAATCGATTTTGGTGAAGTAACAGCGAACGTTCCGGTCACCAGCGCTGCCGATCTGACCGTATCGTTCGGAGGCGCCGGTCAATATCAAGTCACACTTGCCGAATTAGGACCGATGACAAAAATAGGAGGAGCGGATTTTATTCCTGATACCGGATGCGACGACGGCACATGCGATGAAACTACATCCGGGCCATGGATATTAACAGCCACGGAAGGCTTTGGATACAATATGAGCAACGAAGATATTCCAGCCACTTTTTCAACCTGCGGAATTACTTGTTTCCGAAAATTTCCCGACTCAAGCGCATTGGAAAATCCGGCCGTAGTCATGAGTAGTTCCAATGTGACCGTTGACCTGGCATCGAAACCCAAAGATACAATTCACCAATCAACAATTACTTATAAGCTGAACGTCAGCCCTATCCAGGTGGCCGGCACATATCAAACTATTATTAATTATGTGGCAACACCGAGTTATTAAATATATAACATGAAACACATAACATATAACATTAAGAAAATTTTTTTAAAAATTTTGGTTATTCTTTTTTGTGTTATAAGTTACATGTTACATGTTACATACGTATCTGCCCAACAAGTCACTCTTTCCATTTCCCCACCTTTGTTGGAAGTTTTTATCAAGCCGGGAAAATCCATTATGGTTGCATATAAAATAGAAAATAAAGGCGATCCTGTGGTAGTCAAAACAAATGTCTTACCGTTTGAACCTAAGGACCAGCAAGGCAACATCCGCATAAAAAAAGAGTTTGAAGGTCCTGTCAGATTCAGTCTGGATAATTCCAATATTCAGTTGGATCAACCTTATTTGTTAAAGACAAAAGATTCCCAGCAGATTTTACTGCGTATCCGTATTCCCGAAGGCGCGCCATTGGGTGATTATTATTATACTTTACTGGCTGAAACACAACCTTCATCCAACATTGGAGGCAACCAGTCAACTCTGGCCAAAGCCACCATTGGCTCCAATATTCTCATCACGGTTACCGAATCAGGCCGGGTGGAAGCTCGCGGTAAAATAACACTTTTTAATGTTTTGCCCCGCTTTAAGCTGAATTTATTTGATACAAGCGTTAATTTGTTCGACAGTACCGATAAGATTCCCGTTGTGCTGGTTGTGGAAAACACGGGAAAAAACCTCATTAAACCGAACGGCAATATAGTTCTCAGAGGAAATTTCGGCGAAAAAGCCGAATACGAAATCATCGGGCAGAATATTTTAGCCGAGTCGCAACGCCAGTTGGCAGCCAGCCCCTCAGCTATGGTTGATTGCGAAGAAAACGAAAAAAAAGCAGTCTATTGCCAAAAATCAACCAGCCTGGTATTGTCCGGATTTTTTGTAGGATTATATAAATTATCTGCTTCTTTGACATTCGGAGAAAATTCACCCAGGATATTTAGTTCTGCTTCTTTTATTGCCTTGCCTTTCAAATTTCTGATCGGAATATTTATCGCTCTTGCTGTGGCCTGGATAATAATCAAAAAAATATCTAAAGATAATGACGGCTAAAAGCATATTATCTTATAACTACCAATCGTCTGCTGCCAATTAACCATATTTGTCGTTTATAAACCATTGATTTCAATACACAATTAATCCATTGTGATAATATTATGCATTTTCAAAAACAATGATAGCAGACTATATCCCGTTGCTAAAACCCATATATAAAAAGTTAAAAAAGTACCGCGTTGAAATATTTCTCTTATCGGCGGCATTGGCCATTAGTCTTATCTCAATAATAATTTTTATTATTGGCGGAAAAGTAAGTATAGCGGAAGAACCGGAAGCCTTTGATGCAATAACCGATTACAAACCTGCCAAAAAGTATACTGTTGAAATCGCCGGTTCGGTCAGCAAACCCGATGTTTATGAAGTTTCCCGGGGGGCCAGACTTGTTGATATTTTGAGGCTTAGTGGAGGCCTATCTACTGATGCTGATGTTAGTTATTTTCACAGGAATTTCAACTTAGCCAAATTTATATTAGACCAGGAAAAAATTTATGTTCCTTCTGTTTATGAAATTCAGTCCGGTATTTTTTCCGAACCGCAGCGGTCACTGGATTATTTATCCGCAGTTGTACCCGATTATAGCGGAACAGCAAATATTGATTCCGGATCAAATTCAATACCAAAGGTGGACATCAACACAGCCGATGTCGAAGAACTAGATACGCTTCCGGGTGTTGGCAAAGCAACGGCGCAAAAAATTATCCAGTCAAGACCTTATAACAGTATTGACGAACTAGTCAGCAAAAAAGCCGTAAATAAAAACATCTTCGAAAAAATCCGAGATCTTATTAGTTTGTAAAACAATATATTTCTGTGGTTAATATGCCATCACCAATAATATTCACCTCTATTATCAATTCTTATCTTCCGGAGCCTCATGCCGCACTATTGAATGGTATTTTATTTGGTATTGATCTTAAAACTTCCAAGGAATTTTACATTGAATTGAAAATGGTCGGATTACTTCATCTGGTTGTTTTATCAGGTATTAATATTACTATATTAGCTTCAATTATCAGTACTTTTACCGTTTTTCTTGGCAAACGGATATCTATTCTGATAACGATACTAATGATAATTTTGTTTATATTGTTTGTAGGTGTTAAAGCCCCAATTATAAGAGCCGGTATAATGGGTATATTAACGCTCGTTGCAATTATCAGCGGAAGAAAAACATTGGCTTTATACTCGCTCTTTCTTTCCGGGCTTATAACCCTTATCATTAAACCTCAATGGCTTTCCTCTCTTTCGTTCCATCTGTCATACGCGGCTACTTTGGGAATCATCCTTTTCGGTTCGGTCAAACATACAAAAAGTAAAAATCCGGCCGACAAAATCTCCGGGGTAATTTGGAAGGAGATCAAACCTTCATTGGCTGCCCAATTATTTACCGTTCCCATTATTTTCTTGGCTTTTAAACAGATTTCCCTGATTGCACCGGTCTCCAACCTGCTGGTTGCCCCGCTGATGCCACCCTTAATGATTTTTGGTTTCTTAACTGCCATATTGGGAAAAATCCATTATCTTTTAGGACTCATCCCCTCATATATTTGCTATGGATTATTAACGTACGTAATCTTTATTATAAAGACCTTGGCAAAGATTCCCTATATCTTTTTCAGTTTTTAGATTTTACCAAATGAACCCTTCTCCTTTAACAAAAAAAACCTTCTTTTTATCGCTGCTTTTGGCAACAGTCATAATAACTATTCAAATTGCTTTTATCACTAATGATAAAACCGCGAAAATCGTTTTCTGCAATGTCGGCCAAGGCGATGCCGCTTATATCAGATTATCTAACCAGACGGATATTTTGATCGATAGCGGTCCGGACAACAAAATTCTGGAATGTTTGGGAAAACATATGCCGTTTTATGATAAATCCATTGAACTGGCTATTCTCTCACATAGCCAAAAAGACCATTATGGCGGATATCTGTCGCTGGTTGACCGTTACGATATAAAAAAATTTATAATTTCTCCGCTGTCGGAAAATAAAAAAATTACTTACAGGCAACTTTTAGCAAAACTTAAAAAAACAAAAACGACTATTTTTTATGCGGACAATACTACCAAATTCACCATTAATAAAGATGTGTTTTATTTTTGTTGGCCGGCAGCGGATTTTATTCCAAAGGACGACAATGAGACTTCGCTTATATTAATTTGGCAAAATAATAATTTCAAGGCAATGTTTACCGGTGACGCTCCGGCCAGTGTCTTATACAGACTGCCAAAAGAGTCCGTACGAAATATCGATATTTTAAAAATACCCCATCATGGCTCAAAATACGGAATAACCAAAAAAATACTGCAACTAATGCACCCTGAAGTGGCAGTGATCAGCGCAGGTAAGAATAATCCTCACGGACATCCGTCAAAGGAAGTGCTGGAAATGCTCAAAAGCCTGAAAATAAAAGTAAAACGGACAGACGTGGAAGGAGATATTGTTTTTAGACTACACAATTAATTACTATGAAAGTAGTATCGATCTTATTTCTTTAAATATATTATATCCTTCAAATCCTATCCAATTTTCACCGACAATTTCTTTGGGCAAGCCCGGATCTGTTTTCAATATTTCCACGTAATCTGTAACTACTTTTTTAAACTTGTCTACCTTGTCACCTTCTTTGGATAAAACATCGTGCCATTTCTTGAAAAGCTCGCGGTATTGCTTGTCTATAGCCATTTTCTGCCAGACTTTTTCAACCAATACTTCCCTTTCTCCAAACACATGACTGGACTCAAATGCCTGAATGTATTGCTCTTCTTCTTTTTGCGAGGTTAAAGATTTCAGGGTGGAGATAATCGGATGTGGCGTAATCCAGAATGATCTGTGCCAAGGTCCTAAGCCCCAACCCTGCATTTCCCGTCTCAGCCGGTCACGGATTTCCCGTTTTTTTTCCGGGATTTCATAAGATATGATGCGCCATTTGCCGTCCCATTGCTCTTTTAGAAAACGGCAAAAAGGGAATAATAAAGATAGTGCCTGGTAACCTTTTTCGGTTAATTTATATTTGGAATTTGATTCATTGGTATTTATATTTTGGGATTTCTCTATTAACCCTTCTTTCATTATTCCGGATAATGTTCCTCTGGTTTTTTGATTGAAAGTAAGATCAAATGCCTTTTGGATTTTTTCATCCAGACTTATTGGAGAAAAATTGATATCCGAGAGTAAAAATAATGCCAGCAATATTTTTGTTTTTCTCTCTTTTATACCCATATTATACTAGTGTAGCAATAATGAATAATTATTAATCATACGTTGGTATTTTATTGCCTACGTTTTCAAGTTACAATTTAACAGACGGAAAAAAATAAGTCAAGAGCAATAATAGAAATTCATAGAAACTGGTAAAAATTATGTTAAGCAAATAATTTCAATTTTATTTCAACTTATTTCAACAAATATCTATTAATTCTTCTTCTGCATTTTTTAACACATTTTTGACGACAGAATCCGCTTGACAAATGTAAGGAAATGTTTTTTACTAATAAATAAGGTATGAAGAAATCCAAAATAATTCGTATGTTTTATAAAACACTCGTTTTTCTTTTCGTTTTTTTCCAGGCATCATATATATATTTATTAAAATTACCTAATATTCAAGGCGCCAACTCAGCTCTTACTTTGACCAATGCATCGGTTACCCTTTCCAACAGCCGCTTGTCATATAAAGGCGGTGTTTCCAGCAGCCCTCCTTCTTCAGGAGCCAGTTTAGTTTCCATCGATTCATCAGGACAGGGTGATAATGATACCGACAATCTTTTTCCGAGTGATACTGTTTGTTTTGTCGATTCAGGCCAGAATGGTTGTAAAGGTGATACTTCATATACGGTAAACGGTATTACCGATCAAACCGACGGCACCCAGTTCGCCATTACGCCAACACTGACAACAGATTTGGCTGCCACGGATTATGTTGTCGCTTCACAGGAAGGAACAATGACTGTCAGATTCACCAATCAAACGGAAATTCCTGTCGGCGGCACAATAGTAGTGACTGTTCCAACGGTAAATACGGATAATAAAACCAATGACGGTATTCCTGATACGGCCGGTTCTTTGGCTGCCAACGGATTTGATTTGAAAGATATTGTTGCGGGAGTTGTTTCCACAACCGGTTGTACTGACGGCAACTGGAACACTACGGAAACTTTTGATTACGGCGGTTCGGGAAGCGATGCTACGATTACAATTGCCAGAATCAATGCCGTTTGTGCCGCATCAACGGCAATTACGGTCACCATTGGCAGCGGTGCAAGCGGTGTCATCAACCCGGCACCGGTCACCGATTCCGCCACTCAGGGAGTAGCCGATATATATACTTTAGATGTCACTACATACTCGGGTGCTGTTGCTTTGGATACTGCCGATATAGACTTTGCACCCAATGAAGGAGTCCTTGTTCAGGCAACAGTTGACGAAACTCTGGCTTTTACTGTGGCCGGAGTTGCTTCAAGCGCCACCGATTGCGGAACCGGAGCCACAACAGATGTCACTACCACTTTTAATGAAGTTAATTTCGGCGAAATATCCGACGCTTCGAATTTCGTTGATGCCGAACAGCAGCTGACGGTATCCACCAATGCCGATGACGGCTATGAAGTTTATGTGGAAGAAAATGACGAGATGGGGTTAAACGGCGGAACCACTCCCAATATTCCGGATACGCCCTGTGATTCGGGCCCATGTACTCATCTTGCTTCTCAGGAATGGAATACGGCCACATCCTACGGATTCGGATATTCTTTAGCAAATTCCAGCGGTACGGACGCAGAATTTCTGTACAGCGAATCAAGCCGTTCTTTTAGCGCCAAGCAATTTCCCAATAACGCGGAAGGTTCTACCCAATTTACAGCTGATGGCGCCGAAATCATGAGCAATGCCGGACCGGTTTCCGGATCAAGCGCTTTTGTCTGCTTCAGGACGAATGTATCCGCTGTCCAGGAACCAGGCCTTTATTACAATAAAATTAGATATACGGCCACAGCAACATTCTAAACATACAACATGAAACACATAACATATAACATTAAGAAAATTTTAGTTATTCTTTTTTGTGTTACAAGTTACATGTTAGATGTTACATATGTATCTGCCCAAGCGCTTCCACTCCAGGTCGCTCCCACCAGACAGGAAATAACCGTCAATCCCGGCGAACAAAGCGGAGCTACTGTTAAGTTTTTTAACCTGGGTGACCAACCTATCACCGGAATAATTAATGCAGTTGATTTTGTAGTTGAAGGACCGGAAGGAAAACCAAGATTATTGGATAGTACCGAAGCACCAACCAAATATGCGGCTTCAAACTGGTTTGATCTGCCTTACGAAAGAATAAGCATCGCCGCCAATGACAAAGTAACGGCACAAATAAGAATCAATGTTCCTTCGAATGCCAATCCCGGCGGCAGATATGTGGCAGTTTATTTTGAACCGGGTGGTGAAATTCCCAAATCAGAAGGCGGCCAAAGACAGGCAGGAACAGCTATATCATCCCGTTTGGCTTCCCTTGTTTATTTGAAAGTAGCCGGACCGATAACTGAAAACGCATTTATCTCCAAATTCCTGTCTGACGGATTTTTTGAATACGGACCGGTTAATATCTCGGCAGAAATTTTAAACCGCGGCGACTACCATATCAGACCAAAAGGCGTTGTTATGCTGACTAATATGTTTGGCGGATTGATAGCCCAGGAAAAATTAAAAGAACAAAACATTTTCCCGGACAGCAGCCGTTCATACAACTTAAGTATTGGAAAAAAATGGCTGGCCGGCCGTTATAAGGTAGAATTAAACTCTTCCTACGGTGATTCCGGCAGGGTTTTAAACAAAATCCTTTACGTCTGGGTATTTCCTTGGAGAGTGGCTTTGATTATCATGCTGGCTTTGCTTCTGCTTTTTCTCCTGGGACGGAATATCTATAATAAAATAATTGTCAAAGAAGCTTTGCTGGAAAAAGAACTGGAAGAAGAAAAAGAAGAAATCGAAAAACTTCGCGAAACACTAAGAAAAAGGAAAGACTAAGAAAATGTTATATTAAAGTATGGCCCACCGTCTTCTCATCATCTTCGGATTATTAATTCTATCTTTTGTAATAATCTTTAACCTCTTCATCAAATTTAAGCAACAATCTGACACTTATGCTCTAACTTGGCAAAAACAATCGGATGTCAAAATATCCCTGTCTATTGGTGAATTCCGCTTTACTTTGTACGGGTACTCTTCACCCAAATCGCTTGTTTCCATAAGCGGTATGGGTATATACGACCAAACTTATAGTGATGAGACCGGCTATTTTCAATTCAAAAACCGCTTTTCTCCATTATCGCCAAGGGAAGCTTGTCTTACATCAAAGGACCAGTTTGGCCGAATCTCCTCTCCTGTCTGTCTACCGCCTTTTCCCATCAAATACAATGTCACAATCGGGCCGGTACTGCTTTCGCCGACAATTTCCCTAAATACTCCCCTAACAGGCAATGAATATTATCAAGGTGATGAAATAATCCTTTCCGGACAAACTATTCCTAATTCAGAGGTAAAATTTTCTACATTTATTGACGAAAAAAAGTCATTGGTTAATTATCTTACCGGACTTATCTGGAAACCTGCATACGCTTACACCTTTCCCCACCTGACTACTGTCGCGGATGAAAAGGGTAATTTTTCCTTATCTCTTCCCTCTTCTACCTCGGAATTATTCCGTATTATGGCCCAAACCAATTACCAAACACAGGAATCGCCGGAAAGCATTAAACTCCATTTGAAAGTGCTTCCTGTCTGGATGATTATCATCAAGTTCTTTTTATTTATTCTTACTCTACTGCAGTCGCGGCTTTTAGAGTCAATCATAACCGGAGAGCTTATCATTCTGGCTGTTTATCTTATGCGGCGCTACTTACAACCTCACACAATCGCCAGGAACAGGGCTCTTGCATTACGCCAGCTATATGCCATCGTCAAACAAGAAACAACGATTATACGATATAAGTAATTTAAATTATCTACTACTAAATTACGGATTTCGGATTGCGAATTGAAAACATAAAGATCCATTAGAATAAATACGTAATGCGTAATTCGTAATTGTATAATTATGAATTAATTAAATGATAAGTGCGCTTTCTGCTTCATTGGAGTATCATCTATCTTAACTTCAAGGAAATACTCTCCGGCTTTGTTGGCCGACACGTCAAAAAAAGCCTTGCCATAGCTGTCTGTCAGACCCTGGACCGATTCTACGTTCAGGTTAGGATCCAAGGCTACAAATGCTTTTTTTCCCATAACTCCGATCCCCTGGTTATTGAGGACAAAAACCGTAATCCTTATTTTTTCTTGTCCGTTGGCTCTGGCTTTTAAAGGAGTGACAAAAACATAAGAGTTGTCTATGGAATAACTGGACTGGCTAACACTGGCTCTTCCGGTCATGAACTTAACCTCATAGAGCCAAAAAAACGATGAGAATGCAATAAGAACAATCAAGAATATTAAGAGTAAAAGTACTGTTTTTTTCATGATAAAATATATCTAATACCTTTTATAACTATAGAACATTGATGATTGCTTAGTCAAGAGTAAAAGCCTAAAATACTATAAGTAGCGTATCTGGTACCCAATCTACACAAGATAAATGGTATATAGCATTCTGATAACCCTTTTATAATAGTATCGGTTTTATCAGATAAAATACTTAAGTGCTAATCAATAGATCTTAATAAATTTGTTTCTTACATATCTCATACTATATCCATATTTTTTTATGACAAAAATGTGTTTTTATTAAAAGGTTATAAAAAGACATGCTAATTTATTATAAAAATATCCAAAAATGCTGTTGACTGCTAGTACTTCTTAAAAACCTCATCTGTTACTCCTGTATTTTGCCTATATTTATTATAAGCTTAATAGTATAGTTTGATATATTTGCGTAAGCTAATTTTATTTGCGGTAATTATATTAAATTCAATTAAATAATTATATAGGTCTACATTATTTTCTAGTGAATATTCTCATTTACTATATCAAAATATATTCAAATTGCCTCTTGACATTATTATTATAATTGTTTTATTCTAGTAGTATATGTCTCAACAGTATAATTTTTATAATCTCGAAGCCTCATTCAAGCAATACCTCCTTGCGGGAAATAAAAAAGCTGTCTCCATAAAAAATTATCTTTCAGACTACCGTCATTTTGCCGGCTGGACAACTTCCATCGCCTGGAAATCGTTAACAATGACCAGTACTGATCTGAATGAAATTATTACGGAGCAACTTATCGAGGAATACAAAAACTACATGCAAACCAACAATATTCCGTTAAAAACAATCAACCGCCGGCTGTCTACCATCCGCAAGTTCTGTTCGTTCTGCATTTCCCAAGGCTGGATGAAAGAAAATCCGGCAAAGAAAATATCAAATATAGTATCCAGTATGCAGTATTCAGTATCTGGTATCGAGACTCAACTGAAAGAATTTGAATCTGATTTGTTAATTAACGATAAAAATAAGCCGGGTAACGATTCCACTTTGGCGGATATTAAAGAGTTTTTCACCATTATAAATTCTTAATCAACTTATGAAACAAGCAAATTCCGAATACAGAATACTGAATACTGTATATAAGGCTTTCTATGGCCTCAGATTACTTTTTGACCCTTCTGTTGAAGGTGATCCATATATTAAAGAAAACAATTTCACTCCCTGGATCAAAGAGCAGAAAGAAGTTAAAAACAAATTTTGGTTTGGCCGTCGTTGGGCAATCCGCTAATTGAATAAGAAAACACATGATTAAACCCCTAGTGAAAAGCTATTTTAATGGAAGAGCGGAGTGGGATTTTTTTTCGCGCGCGCGTGTAATATATATAATCTTTGCCGTTATCTTACGTAAAATTATCAATCACAAGGTCTTAGTGCTATCTTCTTCGATAATCGATAAAGATTACTCTTTAGCCATTAAACCTAGATCATGACATATCAAATCGACCAATCGGGAAAAATAGAAGATACCGGAAAAAATACAATCCTCGCTTATTCTAATGATATTCAAAAATCAATCTTGATTTCGAGAAAAACCAAACGCAAGATTCAAGAAGTTTTTAGACTATGTGGATACTCTAAACTCTATATTTATTATTTGTTTGCGGTTGGAATATATCATTTACTGATAGATTTTAGCACACAAAAATCAATAACTATTGATATCGAATACCCTGGAAAAGATAAAATCATCCTGCAATTAATCGAAAAACTATTAAAAGCTTACAACAAACCTGCTCACAATATTAAATTTAGTCGAATCGGCAATCATCCTAAAGTGCATTACGCTGCTTATAATGTTTTTTCCGGAAAGAAAAAGGCAGATTGCATACTTCGTTACAAAGAGTTATTGCAGTCAATAAAAAAGACCGATGGGCGCTTAAGAGAGTGTCTTTCAACTCTGGTCGGCGTTCAATCTCGGTCTGCAAGAAGAATACCAAAAAAAATAGTAGTTGTCAACCCCGTTAGAAAAGGAAAAGATTCTAACGGGGCCAATAAGAAAAAGGTATGAAAAAAAATATTTTAGTTTGGGTTTGGAAGAAATATATAGATACCATTGAATCCATATTGGTTTTGCTGTTGCCCCGCAAAACCTCCCCTTGCGAAGCTAAAGACCCGGCGGAGAAACTCATAGGCGGCCGGATGGGAGTGGTGACTATGATATTCAGGGCTATGGTAAGCCGGAAAATTTTGGTCATATCCTTGATCATCCTGCTTATCGGCCTGCCCATTCTCTATTATTCCCTAACCCACCAGAAAAAGATCGAGGCGGCGTGGATGGATGACAACTGGGGGTACCGGCAGACGGTGGCGATCACGAACGGAAACATATTAGTTATAACCATGGTTTAACTTATGAAAGATAATATTTACGCTTTTATTGACAGCCAAAATCTTAACCTTGGTGTTCAAAGCCAAGGCTGGAAATTGGATTTTCGCCGGTTTCACTTATACCTGCAAAATAAATACAAAGTGACCAAAGCTTTTTTATTTATTGGTTACATTCAGGAGAAACAAATGCTTTACGCCAATTTGAAAAAAGCCGGTTATATTTTGATATTCAAACCAGTGCTGGAAATAGTAAATCGGCAGAAAAAACAGATTGTCAAAATAAAGGGTAACGTCGATGCGGAACTTGTTCTTCATACTATGATTGAATACCCGCATTATGACAAAGCTGTTGTTGTTTCGGGTGACGGCGATTTCCATTGTCTGGTAGAATACCTGGCCGGTAAACATAAACTTGGAAAAATCATCGTTCCCAACCAAAAATATTCATCATTACTAAGACATTTCAGTCCTTTTATCGTCAATATTGGATTATTAAAAAATAATTTGGAGTATCAACAAAAAAAGACTGGCATTCGCGGTCGGTCGAAACCTTAGGCTAGTCCAGTCATCGTGATAATCAAAATATAACACATGAAAAAAACAATGTCAACTTTAAACACAATTTGGCAGGCTTACATCGGAACAATTGAAAAAATACTAACCGCCGTATTGGTACGATGCGCTAAACAACCCTTCGGCTATGCTCAGGGTAAACCTGGCAGGTTACAGAATGATCCGGCGGAGCAACTCATACATGGCCGGGTGGGGGTGGTGACTATGGTATTCAGGGCTATGGTAAGCCGGAAAATACTGCTCATATCTTTGGTGGTGCTTTTGATAACTCTCCCTATCCTCTACCTTGTTTTTAAATACCAACCCAAGGTTGAGGCCGCTTGGATGGATGATAACTGGGGGTATCGGCAGACGGTTGCGATAACTAATGCCGGGACAGCCCAGACGGATTTTCAGGTGGCAATCACTCTCAACACTTCGGCCTTAGTAACCGCCGGTAAGATGCAGAGTGACTGTGACGATATACGGGTTACGGACGTGAATGGAAAACCGCTTCCGTATTGGATTGAGACAAACGGACTAAAGGCTTGTAATCAAACTACAACTAAAATCTGGGTAAAAGCCCCTTCAGTCTCAACCTCAGGAAATACTCTTTTTATTTACTATGGAAATCCATCGGCTCAAGCAGTCTCTGATGGAAATAATGTTTTCATTTTGTTTGACGATTTTAATGGATCTTCAATCGACACAACAGCAAAATGGAACACCACAGGAAGCCTCGTTAGCATTTCTAGTGGTCGGTTACGAGCGGAAAGGGCAAATGGTACAGGAACTTTAAAATCTAAGACTACTTATGCCCGGCCTTTTATTTTAGACA